>Ga0224495_10000043_pt1 | contig 104734 bp, 97 predicted proteins | sample SF_Jul11_sed_USG_FD_168128 | JGI IMG/M metagenome (GOLD analysis project Ga0224495, IMG submission 168128) | Sediment microbial communities from San Francisco Bay, California, United States - SF_Jul11_sed_USGS_4_1 | ecosystem: Environmental > Aquatic > Marine > Sediment | place: USA...
CACGAATTACGATACCGCAGCTGCAATTTATCGCCCGGCGGTTCTTTTATATATGGCGTATCATATCGGCCTGGACATAGTGAATATCGAAAGATTTCGCCGCTTAAGCGGTGATACTGCTTTTCTTTCCCGTGTTTTTACCCCGAATGAATTATATTATGCCGAATCAAAGAAGGCGCCTTATAAGCACCTTGCCGGACGTTTTGCCTTAAAGGAAGCCTTTTTAAAGGCCCTTGGTACCGGTATGGCAGAGGGCATATCCTGGCAGGATATAGAGGTAAGAAGAGAGCCGGGCAGGGGGCCGGTGGTCGAGTTCAAGGGCGATTTGAACCGCTACGGAAGCGGCATAACCGCTATAAAGGCATCGCTTGCGTATACCGGCACGGCTGCCCTTGCAAGTGTTGTTCTTGCGTAGGGGCCAAGGGGCGATAAAAAAAATCTTGACAAATATTTTCAGGTATATTATACTTTGAAGCGTAGAGACAATTGAATAGGTAATCATCTGCTCAGAGCAAACCGCGGGAAACTGCGGGACGCAGAGCCCCGAGGCTAAAGCCTAATAAGCCACGCCAGTCGAGCCGCCAGATGTCATGTTGTTTAATGACAATCGTTGGCGGCTATTTCTTTTTTACCCGATAAAGCCGTCCACGACCTACAACGGAGGACGCGCATCATGGACAACTCAACGTATATAAGGCAGGGCATAGAACTTCTCGCAAGCAAGCAGTACAGCGAGGCAATCACTCATTTCGAAAAGCACTTTGCTTTTGCCCAGCATCCGCTGGCAATGTCTTTCTACGGCCTGTGCATAGCAACTGTCGAGGGGCGTATTAATTACGCAAAAACACTATGTCTTATGGCCTTGAAGCGCGATCCCAAGAACCCGGACATGTATTACAACTTTGGCAAGGTGCTGTTTCTCGAAGGTAAAAAGGCCCACGCAATCAAGATATTTTTCAAAGGCCTTAAATACACCAAGGACGGCACGCATCCGCTAATCGACAACGAGCTTATAGCCATAGGCAAGCGGCGCAGGCCCTTTATATCGTCGCTTCCAAGGGCGCATTTTATCAATAAGTACGTAGGCAAAATGACCTACTTTATTTCGAACAAGTTCGGAGCATCTGCGGCGTCCCGCGCCGTAGACGTTCCGTTAACAGCCAAGGGCTGATACACTCCTTCCTATAGAAGGCCCTGGCTCCCGCGAGAGCGTCCGGAGTAGCTGCCTCCGGACGCTTTCTTCCTTTTTAAGCCCCGTAAGCGTCTTTGTTCAAGACATTGATTTAAGCAGGTATTGTGGTATATTGGAAGTACCGCAAAGGAGGCTTTTTCTTATGGCCGTAGACGCTTATATATTCATAGAATGCGAGCACGGCAAGGCGCTCGAGGTCGTTAGCCGCGTAAAGGACATCGGCGGCGTAAAGGACGTAAAGGCAGTTACCGGGCCTTATGACGTCATAGCGCTTGTGTCGGCATCGAACGTGGATGTGCTTGGCGGCGTTGTCATAGGCAAGATCCAGCGCGTTGGCGGCGTAAAGAGGACGCTTACGAACATCGTTGTAGAGAGCGAATAAGATAGTCGTCCGTTTAAGGAAGTCTCAAGTCGCATCAAATAATCTTTAGAGATATAAAATCCGATAAGGCTGCGTGGCATATAACAGCACAGGTGCTAAAGCAGAAGTAAGCACCTTAATAAGCCATCCAGATGGTCTGCGGCACCTGCGAGACCTAACAAGGCACGTGTCGCATAATGTATATTATGTCAAATAGGCTAAATGGTTGAATCACGGCAAAACAGTGTGTATTTAAAGGGTTTTTCCTGCCCTATCCTCTGGGCCTATCCTCTTGGATGGAACTTCTTATGGAGCTTCTTTAGCATCTCGCCGTGGACATGCGTGTATATCTGAGTTGTCGATATATCGGCGTGCCCAAGCATCTGCTGTAAAGAACGAAGGTCTGCGCCGCGCTCGAGAAGATGGGTTGCGAACGAATGCCGTAATATGTGTGGTTTTGTCTTTTTGGATGAAATTCCGGCAAGTTGCGCGTACTTCTTTATAAGAACCCAGAAGTTCTGCCTGGTCATGGGCTTGCCCCCTCTTCCTGTGACAAAGAGATAATTACTTCTATTGGCTTTGAGAAGCACAGGCCGTGAGTGCTCCATGTACTCGCTAATGCAGCGCATTGCCGTCTGCCCAATAGGCACAAGCCGCTCCTTGGAGCCCTTGCCAAAAGCCCTTAGATACCCGGCCTGCAGGTTTACGCTGTTCATATCGAGCCCGGTAAGCTCAGAGACCCTAAGCCCGGTTGCATAGAGGGTTTCGAGCATGGCCTTGTCCCTAAGGCCCATGGGCGTGGATGCGTCGGGAGAACCAAGAAGCGCCTCTACCTCACTAAGGCTCAGGTACTCTGGAAGCTTCCTGCCAATCTTTGGTATGTCGACTATGTCGCACGGAGAGGACTCTATGCGCCCCTTCTTTAAAAGGTGCTTATAGAACCCTCTAAGCGCTACGAGCGTTCTGGCATAACTCCTCGGGCTAAGCCCGTGTACCTTTAGCTCTGCTATGAAGGCCGAGACATCGGAAGAAGCAGCTTCTGTAATGCTTACAGAGCTGCTGCGAAGGAACACAAGATACTTCTTTAAATCACGTGAATACGACAGCAGGCTGTTTTTGGCAAGCCCCTTTTCCGTGACAAGGGAGTTTAAATAGGCGGATACGATGCGCCCATCCGGCGTGGTAAATACATCCAAAGGCGTCGTGTTGTCCATGGCGCGCCCCCTATGCCTCTTCAAGCGCCTTTGTAAGGGTGTCTTCCAGAGCAGCTACCTTTGCCGGATCCAGTATCTTCTGGCCGAATATGTCGCGTATGTAGAGTATATCGGTCGCTGTCTCGCCTTTGGTCGATATCTTTGCTATGTGGATGAACGCTCCGGCCTTCGTAAGTGTAGAGCTTATAGTATAGAGGAGCCCGAGCCTGTCCTGCGTATGAATATCCAGCACAGTGAACGCGTCCGAGACGTCGTTATCTATCTGCACGCGGGTCTTTGCCTTGGGCTTTGCCTTTTTATCGAGAATCGACGGCTTGATGGTTCCAACAAGCTTCTCTATCTTTACGCGTCCGGTGATGACCTCGGTAAGGTCGCTCTCCATCTTCTTTAACTTTACTTCGTTCGTTAGAAGCTCGCCAAGGACGTTGTTTACGTGGAATGTGTCGAGCGCGATGCCGTTTCTAAGCGTATTGATGGAAGCGCCGAGTATGTTTATCGAGTTCGCGAGCATCACGCCCGTTATCATAGAAAAAAGCCCGTGCACGTCGTCGGTAGCAACGGTGATGTCGGTATACTCCCTCTCACCAACCTGCTTTACGAGCACTGCTACGGGTGTTTTCTTTAGCTTCCTTACGAGCTTTATGTGCGAGGCTATGGTCTTCGGATTTGTCGCTAGAAAATAACGCGGCGGCAGCATCTTAAAGTACTGCGTTACCTCGTCCGTTGTTTTTTCCGTCTTTAGCGTCTCAAGCACCTTCAGGCGTATCTTCTCGATTTTCGGCGCCGTGTCCTCGGGCTCGAAGGAGCCTCTCTCTAAAACCGTAAGCACCCTGAAGTAGAGTTCCTGAAAAAGTGTCGCCTTCCACTGGCTCCATACCTCCGGCCCGACCGCCCTTACGTCTGCGAAGGTGAGCAGGTAGAGAAGGTTTAGCCGCTCGATGCTTCCGACCTTTGCCGCGAAGTCCACTATGAGCTTCTCATCATGCATGTCGCGGTACTGCGCTGTATCGGCTATTATAAGATGCCTGGCTACGAGGAACTTGACCGTTGCCGCATCGTCCTCGTTAAGCCCGAGCCTCTTGCATATCCGGGGCACCATCTCCGCGCCCTTCTCGGCATGCCCCTTGCCCTTGGATTTTCCGATGTCGTGAAAAAGTATGCCAAGGAGCAGCACCGCCCTGCTCTTTACCGAATTATAGAGAGTGGATAAAAGCTGGAACTCGCTCTTATATTCTTTTGCGAGTTTCTCCGCCTCGCGTATTGCGAAGAGCGAATGCGCGTCCACGGTATAGACGTGGTACATGTCGTGCTGCGCCCGGCAGGTGATGTCTGCGAACTCGGGAATGTACTTCTCAAGAAGCCCGACCGAATGCATCTCCGTTAACGCGGCGTACGGGGATTTGGATGCGAGTATGGAGAGAAAGGCCTCCGAAGCCTCAGGAGAAGAACGGAAACCGTCGCCGATAAGGTGCAGGCTCGATGCTATGAGGTCCTTGGTATGCTGCCCGATAACGCATTTGCCGTGTCTGGCTGCTTCCTCAAAGGCAAAAAGCATGGCAACGGGCGAGTCCTTAAATACCGTATCCTCGGCAACTTCAAGCACGTTTCTCTTTATAAAGAACCTTCCGTTTACCTTCCGAGCCTGGCCCTTTTTTTCCGTTCTCTCGCCGCTTGTAAGGCGCGATATCATGGCGCTGCTGATGCGCGAGATATCGAGCGCGTGGCGGTAATACCTGTGCGTGAACTTCTCTACCGCTATGGATTCCTTCGAGTCCTTGAGGCCAAGCACCTGCGCTATGCGTTCCTGATTATCGAAGGTCAATTGGTCGTTCTTGCGCTTCGAATGAAAATGAAGGTCGTTCCTTACCCAGTGAAGGAAATCAAGGGCCTTATCGAGGGTCGTCATATCCGTCTCTGTAAGGGAGCCTGTTTCAACGGCATCGGCCTTTAGCCCGTGCTTTGCCTTTAGTAACCAGAAGGCCGTGTGCGCGTCGCGAAGCCCGCCCTCGCCTTCTTTTACGTTAGGTTCGAGTATGTAGACCGAGCCGCCGTACTTCGAGCGTCGTAAGCGCATCTCTTCGGTTTTTTCGTCGAAAAAGCGCGCGAGGTTCGCGCCCGAGAATAGGCACTTCCACGACTCGGCGTAGAATTCGTCGAATAGTGATGCGTCGCCGCAGATAAAGCGCAGATCAAGGAGCGCGGTCTTTGTCTTTGTGTCAGTGTCGGCAAGGGCCATGCACTCCCCGGAAGACCGTATGCTAAATGCTACGTCAAGCCCCGTGTCCCAGAGAACGTAGAGTATTTCCTTTGATAACGCCTCGAGCCCGGGTGAAACCGTTCCCCTGTGAAGGAACATCAAATCGATGTCCGATCTTATGTTGAGCTCCCCTCTTCCGTACCCGCCTATGGCCGTCACGGCAAAGGAGCCCGCATCAGTAGCGTTCTTCGAGAGTTTTTCTATGAGGGCTCTTAATACCGAATCTACGGCCTTCGTGTACTGGCGCGTGATAGAGAGCCCCGATGCCGATTCCTTATGGATAGCCGAAAGGCGCGTTTCTTCTTCCAAGAGATATTTCTTTATTGCCCCGGCAAGCGCGGCGCGCTCGGTTGTGGCGCTTTCCAGAAGTTCTTCTATTGAGTTCATTTCGGCTTGCGGCGTCTATGAGGCCGTATCAAGGTATTTTACGACTGCGTCGTATATGCTATCTGCTATGAGGGAGAGATAGGCATCGCTTTTAAGGCGCTGTTCCTCGACCTGGTTACTTATAAATGAGACCTCGACAAGGATGCTCGGCATGGTCGTGTGCACAAGGACGTAGAACGGAGCGCCCTTTATGCCGTTGCTTTTCACGTCGTTATATTTTGCAGCCAAGTTCTTTGAGAGATTTTCCTGCACGACCGAGGCAAGGCGTATGGACTCGTCCCTGTTGGCCGTGACCGTTAAGTCTCCTAGTATGTACTTTAGCGTGTCGCTCATCTCTGCCTCGGAGGTCTGGTTCTCTCTTGCCGCAATGAGGAGCTCTTCCTTGTTCAGGCCCTCGAGCTTTAGAAAATACGTTTCTACGCCTTTGGCCTTTCTATTAAAGCTCGCGTTCACGTGTATGGAGACGAATATATCGGCTTCCTTGGTGTTGGCGATAGCGGTCCTCTCATCAAGAGGGATGAATACGTCTTTATCACGCGTAAGAACGACCTTGTGGTTCGTCCCGTTCTTTATCTTATCTTTTATAAGACGGGCAATCTTTAAGGTGATGTCCTTTTCCCGGGTTTTTTTCTTTCCTACTGCCCCAGGGTCTTTTCCGCCGTGCCCCGCGTCTATAACGATTAGCCTTGCCTGCTGTGTTGAGGACGGTTTTATTACCGGCGTGGTCGTTACAGGTTCTGGCTTTGGAGCAGCAGTTGTAACAGGAGGCTTTGGTGTCTCTATTGCCGCCGCAGGTACCGAAGGCGCTGTGACAGGCGTAGTAACCGTAGGCGCGGCCTTTGCCTTCTCCCTTGCAGCCTGCGAGAACTTAGAGCCTGTTCCGGTTATGTCTATGACTATTCTGTAGGGGTTTGGAAGGACAAACACCTTGTACGAATCAATGCTCTCGATATCGAGCACTATGCGCGCGGTGTCTGCCGAGAACTGCCCTGCTCTCACCACCTTTAGAAGCGCGTTGTTTATGGGGATGCTTTTTTCAACACCTTTGGCAAGGGTCGAGTTCTTTATGTCCACGAAAAGGCGGCGCGGCTTGTTTATCGTTTCATCCTCTTTTAAAAGGTGGTCTGTGTACTCCCCGGGCTTTGCATTCAAGTCTACTACCACTCGCGTGTAGTTTGGCCCGGACCAGTAGCGTATGCCCTCGACGCGCAGACCGGTCTTTGCGCCTGATAAGACAGGCATAGGTATTGCCACGAAAATGAGAGCGGCAATAACTGCAGATGCGGCTAGTATCTTTTTGGGCATGGTCATTATCAGTCGCCAGCGAGGTCCTTTAATTCGTTTAGTATGTTTAGCGCCTCGATGGGCGTAATCAAGTCTGCGTCCACTGCCTTGAGGCGTTCCTTTAGGGCATCTGTTTTTTTGTATGACAGAGGAAGATTACCCTGCCTTGCGTCGTCCTTGCCGGCAATCCTCGGAGAGCCGGAAGAGTTAAGTTCGCCGTTCTCGATGTTACGAAGTATTTCCTTTGCCCTCGCGATTACCTCTTTTGGCAGCCCCGCAAGCTTCGCTACCTGTATGCCGTAGCTTTTACTGGCCCCTCCCGGGACGACGCGGCGAAGGAAGGTGATCTTGTCGCCCCATTCCTTTATAGCCATATTATAATTTTTGACGCGCTCCTTTGTCAAGGAAAGCTCTGTGAGCTCGTGGTAATGGGTGGCGAAGAGAGTTTTACAGCCAAGAGAGACTGAGTCGTGAAGATGCTCTGCAACCGCCCAGGCGATGCTAAGGCCGTCGAATGTGGCCGTGCCCCGCCCTATCTCGTCGAGGATGACGAGGCTTCTTGGAGTTGCGTTATTTAAGATGTTCGCTGTTTCGTTCATCTCGACCATGAAGGTGGAATGTCCTTTGGAGATGTCATCCGACGCGCCTACGCGGCTAAAGATCCTGTCCACTATGCCGATAGTAGCCTTCTTTGCCGGAACAAAGCAGCCGCACTGCGCAAGTATCGTGATTAACGCGACCTGTCTTATGAAGGTCGATTTGCCTGCCATGTTCGGGCCGGTTAGTATGACGATTTGCGTGGCCACGGTGTCGAGTGCAGTGTCGTTTGGCACGAACTCGGCCCTTATTCCAGCCTCTATGACCGGGTGGCGGCCTTCCTCTATAGTAAGCTCGGTGCCGCTGTTTATCTTAGGCTTTACGTAGTTATTGTCCTCTGATACCGACGCAAACGATATGAGGGAATCAAGTGTAGCCACGGCCTCGGAGGTCTTCTGTATCCTTTCAACATAAGCGGCCACTGTCTTTACGATATCGGAGAAAAGCTCGGCCTCGAGGCTCTTTGCCTTTTCTTCTGACGTTAGTATTTTCGATTCCCACTCTTTAAGCTCAGGAGTTACGAACCTCTCGGCGTTCGCGAGTGTCTGCTTACGCGAGTACTCTGGCGGCAGACAGGCGTTCTTCATCGCGCTCTGTGTTATCTCGATATAGTAGCCAAAAACGCGGTTATACCCGACCTTTAGCGTATTGATGCCGGTTTTTTTTCTTTCCGAGCTCTCGAGCCCGGCTACCCACTCTTTTCCTCCTCCGCCGATCTTTCTAAGTTCGTCTAACTCGGCCGAGTACCCGTCGGCGATAACGCCGCCGTCCTTTAGCGTTGCAGCTGTGTTTTCTCTAACAGATCTTGCGATGAGCCCTGCTGCCTCCGGCACCGCGTCGATAGAACCGGTAATATTTTTTATCAGCGGCGAAGAAAAGTTTTTACTAAGCAGTTCTTTTAGTTCCCCTGCCCTCTCAAGCGATGCCTTTAGCGCCACCATATCGCGCGGCGAGGACATCCTTACCGCAACCTTTGCGCCAAGGCGCTCGAGGTCATAGGTCTTATCCAGGGTGTCGGCAGCCTCTACCCTCGCCCGCCGCGCCTCGATTAATTCGCCCACAGCGTCGAGCCTGGCCTTTACCCCGGCTTCGTCGATAAGCGGGCTGATGAGCCAAGAGCGAAGCGTCCTTGCGCCCATGCTCGTACGCGTTCTGTCAAGGTGGCTAAGGAGCGAGCCTTTTTTGTCGGTTGACCTTGAGTTTTCAATTAGCTCTAGACTTTTCCGCGTTGCCGCGTCCATCATCAATGCGCTGTCGGTTCTAAGACGGACAAGCTTTTTTACGTGCGTAAGCTCTGTCTTCTGCGCGTCTTTAACGTACAAGAGCAGCGCCCCTGCCGCTACGGTAGCCGCGCCTTCTGTATCAAAGCCAAAACCCTCGAGGCTTACGACCCCGAAGTGCTCCTTTAGTGCCTCTATAGCCGCTTTCTTCGAGAACTTATCCGGCGCTGCTATGATAAGCGGCCCTGCCCCGTTATCTTCCGCTCTTGCAACAGCCGCTTTGTCGCCAACGATTATCTCCGAGGGCGTAAGCTTTGCTATCTCGTCCTCGAGCACTGCGGCGCTCTCGAACTCCGAGGCCCGAAACTCCCCTGTTGATACGTCCATGAAGGCAATCCCGTGCGTCTTGCCGCTCACACTTATTGCGGCGATAAAGTTATTCAACTTCGCATCTACTATTTCGTCCTCGAGCGCCGTGCCCGGGGTGACAACCCGCACGACCTTGCGTTCGACAACGCCCTTTGCCTCTGCCGGGTTCTCGGTCTGCTCGCATATTGCGACCTTGTGCCCTGCCTTCACGAGTTTTGCGACATATAAAGCCGCTGCATGATAGGGCACGCCGCACATGGGGATTTTTTTCTCCTTGTCCCTCGATGTAAGCGCTACCCCCATGACCTTCGAGCCCACGAGCGCGTCCTCGTAGAACATTTCGTAGAAGTCACCCATACGAAAGAACACGACCGCGTCCTTGTGCCTCTCCTTTATCTCGAGGTACTGGCGCATCGCAGGGGTTGCGTTTTCGATATCCATAGCCATCACACTATCCAGTGCGTCTGTTCGTAGTCGGTATCAGGAGCCTCTATCGAGAGATACCCTCTTGCCGGCCAGCGCTCGCTTTTTTTGCCGCTCTCGTAAGAGACCTCTATAAAGAGCCTCAGCTCGTCCCTTGCCTTTGCGCCGAATACGGAAAACGGCACTGCCATCTCGACAACGCTTTGCGACTTGATTGTCTCTAACTGCACGGCATCTCCCCATGTATTGGAGCCGACGTCTTTTTGATATATGTTCGCCGAAGAGCTTGCTCCCTCGACATTCACCTCAATTTTAACCTCGCGCGGGCTAAGCGCCGTTATCTCAAAGCTCCAGGGCTTCTCGTACACGCCGTCGCTGTCAGTGAGTTCTTTTTTGTAATCGAACCTGAGAAACAATCTATCGATGCTAAAGCCGTAGAGTATTTTACCCAGCAGCCCGCCCTTTAGTTCCGAGACCTGGTGCATTGCGCCGCCTGTCTTTTGCGCCTCTATAGCTGCGGCAGAGAGCCATTCGAAATAATTTGTGACCTTGCCGTCTATCACAGGTTCCATAAAGGCGTGCGGCAATGCAGAGGGCACGAACCCGCGTTCTTCGGAGATGATGGGTATGTCGAGTGATGAAGGAGGCTCTTCGCCAAGGAGCGCGTAGACCTTTTTAAGATAAGACCGGAAAAGAAGGTCGAACTGTTTGTCGTTCATGGATGCGTGCTCGTCGCCGTACCACCAGAACCAGTCGCTGCCTTCCGCCGCGTAGAGCGCGTTCCACGCGCCTTGGATGTCCTCGTTCTCAGAGCTCGACCGTAAGGCGTGTTTCTTTATCATGTCTCTTGCGCCGCTTATCGCGTCCCACGCCGAGTTATCCTCCTGATGCCCTATCCAGATCTTGAAGTTCCCGTTTATCCACGACCCGCTCGCTATGCGCTCAAGGGGCTCAGCTGAGCCGTAAGAATTAAGGAACTCGGAAACAGTTACCGTGCGAGCGAAATCGGAGTCGGAAAGACGCGAGTAAAGTTCGCGGAAAAAATCGTTACCGTCGTTAGGATAGGACTCCCATGCGTTCTCGCCGTCGAGTATTACCGATACAAGAGAGCGTGCCGGGTCTTTTGTGACAGCGTGTATCTTTTTAATCCGCTCCATGAAATCAGCGGCAGCGTCCTTTGCCCCGAACTTCGAGTAATCGAAGCCGATTCTGTCGGAGATGACGCGGTCGCGAAATATCATGTTCATGCTGGAAGCGCCCTGCCCGACCCTGTAGGGCTTGTATATCATGTCGGTTGTCGGATGTCCGTACTTATCTCTCTCGGCCCTCTGCCTAAGAGAGGCCTCGAGTATCGCCTCGTCGGTAGCTATCCAATTTATCCCTTCCTCTGCCATTATCTTGACGGCCTCCATACTGACCGAGCCTTCGCTTGGCCACATGCCTTTTGGAGCAAAGCCGAATGTGTCCTTGAAAGACTTGATTGCCCTTCTCACGTGCTCTCTTGCGTCCTCTGGCGTCAGCACGCGTGTTTTAGGGAGCGAAACTCCCGGCATTGCTTCCCTTGCGCTGTCGCTATCGCATAGAAGCGGCAGTATCGGATGAAAGTACGGCGAGACGGTAAGCTCGATTTGCCCCTTCTCGGCCATTTCCTTATACTTGGGGATGATGGCTCGCATGATAGCCGTCTGCTTTATAAGGAGCTTTGCCTTGTCGTCTTCGCTAAAGTTCCTGCCCTTTTCAGTCAGGGCTTTTAAGAATTCGTCCTTTTCGCGAAGCATTGGGTCTATCCATGAGAGGAAAAATAGCACTTGCAGATCGCGGTACTCTTCAGTTGAGAAAAACCTTATTGCTGCCTCGGTATCTTCCCTTAGCCACGAGAACCCTCTCTTCACAAGAAGAGACCAGTACCGGCTAAACGGCCTTATGACAGTTTCCCAGTTGGCCTGGAAAAAACTTTCCAGTAAAAAGAACTTGTCGTCGGCGGTAAGCTCTTCCGAGCTCTTCGCAACGACTGCCCGGTATTTGTCGTTTACCGTATCGGACTCGTAATCCCTTATCTGTTCGATGAGAGACGGAACAAGGTTGAAGGTCTGCTTTATGCTTGGGAAGCCCTCGAGCATGGAGGGCATGTCGAGGTAGTCTTTGGTGCCGTGGAGAAGCACCCATGGAAGTATGTACTCGCCGCTAAAAGGGTCTTTGTATATCGGCTGGTGCATATGCCATACAAAGGCTATGTTGAGCCGTTTATCCATGGCGTCATACGGGGGCCTTGAAGACGTAGAGACGCCCTTTTCTGTCGATGAATGCCGCGCCGCCGTTAAACAGCGCCGGCTCCGATAGCATATATGTCCCGAACTTTTTCTCCCACACAACGGTTCCGTCCGTTGCAGAATAGACCGTGATATACGATACGTCCTTTTCGAGCCTCTTTATGCCAAGCGGCCTGTGCTTGGCGTTTCTGAAGACAAATATATGATTGCCGGACATTGCGAGGAAACTTACGGTCGAATCCTTTGGCATATCGGATATCCAGAGCACCTCTCCGGTAGAGGCCGTCATGGCCGTCATTCGCTCGTTGGTTGCCGCGTAGAACACGCCGTCCTTGATGGCAAAGTCCGAGACCCCGGTTATATCATAGCGTATTTTTTTCTCCCCGCTAATAGCGTCGTATGCAGTGACGTACCCGCCGTAGTCTATGGCATAGACCATGGAGCCGCCAAGCAGCGGGGCGTGTCTTGCGCCCCTGTCAGCCAGGTAATTGCCTGTAGAACGCGCTTGCCAGAGTTCTCGCCCTGTCGAAGCGTCAAGCGCTGCCAGGTATCCATCAGAGAACATTACATAGAGACGTCCGTCTGCGTACGCAGGCGAGTTGACGAGGCGCGGCAGCACTGTTTCGCCAGACGGGCTCGAAGCCCCCCAGAGCTTCTTGCCTGTTGCGGCGTCAAGGGCGTAGAGACGGTTATCTTCGGAAAGCATGAAAACGCGACCCTCGGCAATGACCGGGGCCGCAAGTATCTCGGCCTTGGCGTCCATTTTCCAAAGCTCTGCCCCGCTTTTACGGTCAAGGCAGTGAAATACCGTATTGACCGTTCCAAAACATACCTTATCGCCATCGACCGTAGGCGCTCCGTTTACCGGGCTCTTCGGCTTGAACTTCCACACGGTCTTGCCGCTTGTCAGATCAAAGGCGAAAAACCGGTTACCGGGTGAACCGGCGTAGAGGATGTTATCGTAGACAATCGGGCTCGATGACGTATCGGGAACGCTTAGCTTGAAAAAGCGCTGGTAAAACGTCCTGACCGAGCGTTTCCAGGTCTTTTTTAGCGGCACGTCGATGGGGCCGGGATGCATGGAATCCCTCTTATAATCGCTGTGGTGAGTGCCCCATGCCGTTTCTATAGGTGCTGCGCTTTCCGTGTCAGCCTTAGGCGCTACAGCGCCGGCGCAGCCGGATACGAAGAAAATAAAACATAAGACCAGTACTAAATTAAATCGTCTATCCAAGTATTTTCTCAAGCAAAGTTTCGGCATTTTTTCTGGCTATTTTAAACTCCTCTTCCGTCATATTGGCGCCAATGGCAACGCGTCTGGCAGTATCGACCGTTATAAGGTCGCCCGGCGAATGCGTATCGGTATTTACGATAAGACCGACACCGTGCTTTCTTGCGGCTGCCGCCACGTGGCCGTTTGTGAGGCTGTGGCCTTTTCTGGAGGTTATCTCGAAATATACGCCTGCCTTTGCCGCAAGCACAGCGTCTTCGGCGCTAACGAGCCCCGGATGCGCGAGTATGTCCACCCCTGCCCTTATGGCAGCACTGTTGGTTCCGGCCTCCACAGGCTCTACAATTGTCTCTCCGTGGCAAACGACTATTTTTGCGCCAAGCTTACGTGCCCTGGCTGCAAGCGGCCCTATGGCCTCCGGGGCAACGTGCGTTATCTCAACGCCAGGGACGACCTTTACCCTGCCGCCTTTGTATGATGCCGTGAAGCGAAGCGTCTGCTCTATTACTTCTTCCATATTGGATTCATCCACATGGTCGGTGATTGCAAGCGCCCTGTACCCTGCGGCAGCGGCCCTGGCCGCGAGCTCGGAGGCAATGAGCTCGCCGTCCGAGTTAAAGGTGTGCGTGTGAAAATCTATCATGCGCCTCCGCTTGAGGCGAAGTCGGTTGCCGAGATATGGCTCATGAAGGCCTTGAGCACCTTTATGATGCTCTCCTTCTGGTCCGTGCCGCCCTTTAACACGTTTAACTCGTCCGAGGGCTTCATGGCCGCAAGACGCTTGAAGTTCGCAGTCTGTTCGGCCGATATATCGCTGTTTGCGACAGCGACGTTTAATACCGGCACCCGCCTGTTCGTTACGATGCGTTCCTTGAACTTGTTCATGTCACCGAATGTGGCGGTATTCTCGTCCATGAGTATTATCGCGCCGATAAGGTTCGGATAGAACGTTATCATCAGCGGCACCATCGCGAGGTTGCACGGCACGGAGTAAAAGGCGATATCCAAGTCTCCGTAGACCCTTATGGCCCCTATCTCGCCGAGTATGAAGTCCTCTATCTTCGAGCCGCCTTTAAGGTCCAACGGGCTTCTAAAGTCCGGAAGTTTCGAACACGCGGCCACGAAGTCCTTTGCAAGTGCCGGGGACGGAGATGCCACGAACACGCGGCCAAAGTTCACGTTCAGGTTCTCGCCCCACTTGCCTATGACCTGTTCCTTTATCCTCACGGCCTGTGCAGGAGTCACAATGCTAAGCTTGTCGGTATCAGGGCCGCCGGTGTCCTTTACCTCGGATAAGATATTTCTCTGTATAAGATTCCTTATGGTCGTGTATGCGTCGTAATCCGGGAAGGAGCAGTGGTCGACAAGCTCCTTTACCGTCGAGTAGTACTTCGTAAGGAATATTATTTCTGAAATGGCCGGCTTTAGCCCCTTTGGAAGCGTTGCGGTGTCGACGTTAACCTTGATAAGGGAATTATCGCGCGGGAACTTGTCTTTATCCCTCTCGAACTCATCGAAGAGCCTGGCGCCTTCCATTAGAAGGTTTCCTGTCGGCACGTCGATTTTTTGCGGCACGTTAACAGGCTCCGGCACGAACTCAAAGGCCCCTTTGGGCCACATGAAGAAGCGGTAGAGGGCCTTTTCCTTCTCGGCCTCGGCAACGGTAGCGTTAAACACCTGGCCGCCCTTCATGTATATCTTGCCGACGTGCTTGTCGCCCTGTATGGTAAGGACGCCTTCCTTCTGGTTAAAGTGCAATACCTGAAGAAGATCCACAAGCGACATCTGCGCCAGGTCTCCCCTGATGTGCCCTGCCGCGTCCGCGCCGGAAGCTATAAACATGCCCTGCTTTACTACGCCGTAGAGCTCGCCCCAGTGGAATGGACGTACGAGTATCGTGTCAGTGCCAGGACGGTAGCCCTTTACGTCGGTCTGCTTGTCCGCTATGAAGACAAACGGCACGGACGCCGTCTTAGGGTTGCTTTTTACCATCTGAAGGAGCCTGTCTGCGGTAACGCCTGCGATGTTTACGTCGCATATTATGACGCCAGGGGCACGCTTTATGACCTCTTCCATGGTCTTTGCGCCGTCATTCGTAACGACGTGCTCGAGGGCGTTTTCCTTTAGCCCTTTTGTAATGGAGGAGGTATCCTCGTCGTTTTTCAGCGCGAGCAGTATGTATTTGGTCTCGGCCATTAGAGCTGCTCCTGCAGATACATGTCTCTCTGGAACTTGGTGATAAGACCCTCGACGATATACGGGTTAGCAGTGTGGAAACAGTTATACGTCTCCCCCCAGCTCTCTTTGCATATAAGCGCATAAGCCGCGTGCTCGGTAAGGAAGAACGTAAAGAGCATCTCGGTTACTCGCGGGTCGTTTATGGTAATGGCAATGGCATTACGGATGTCGGCGTTCTTGTCGACGTGCTCGCCGACGAGAAAGACTTTTGTAGAGCTCCTGCCCATGTTCTTTATGGTCTTTAGTATCGGCAGGTCTGCGGATATGTTCTTTGCGCCTATGTAAAGCACGCCGCGCCTGTCGGGGTTTCGTATGATCTCTTTTATGATAGCGTCGTTGATGCGGCCGATATAGTCCATGTTAAAATCGCTATTGCCGCCGGCATCGAAGGTCTGGAAGTCGTAGCCCGAGAGGCTCCCGGAGGTAAGAAGCGCAACTACCTCCCAGAAGAGCTTTGTCTTTAGCTGCTTTTGCTCCCAAAACGATGTCTTTATCTCGTGGAGCCTTGTGGTGGCCATGTTAACGAGCTCGCCGTACCCGACCGAATCCTTCGGGAACGTGGACTGCGACACCACGACAGATGCATGCGGGTCGCCCTTGTGCGTGTAGGGCTCGAGCGCCTTGGTGAGCTTCTTTAGCGTTATCAGGGAGCCGAAGTAATCGGTATTGGGAAGCACCATCAGCACGCGCCGCTCATCGAGCTTTCCGGCAACGTCGCAGTTGCGGATTACCTTGATGACGATGTCGGAAACTATCTTCATGAAGGACTCGAGCTCCGCGCCCTCGGCCTTTCTCGCGCCGCTAGCGAAGCTGTCTACCTGAAGAAGTATCACCGAAAACGACATGCCGTAGCGCTCGGCCCTTACGCTCTCTATCTTTCCGTACTCGTTTACGAAGAAAGAGTCGTAGATGCGCCCTTCGATGCTCTTGGTCATTTCCTCGAGCCTCGATGGCTTTGACGCTGCGGCCTCTTCGGCCTCGGAAAGTTTTTCGAAATCTACGAAATTATCGGACATTATTCTCTCTGCCCCGCTACATCTTGTACTTCCCGAAAGATTCGGGAGTAAGGTTCTCAAGCGTTTCACCGCCGGCCTTAGAGCCGTCGGCGGTCTTCGGCGCCTTGGAATAATCCACCGAGCGCGACTTTTCTATTATGGACGCCTCCACGAATATCGGCGACGACATCCGAAGCGCAAGCGCTATGGCATCGCTTGGCCTCGCGTCCACGGCTATGACAGCTCCGGCGTGGTTTAGATGTATTGTCGCGTAGTAGACGTTTTCCCTCAAGTCGTTTACCTCTATCCTCTTTAGCGAGACATCGACCTTATCGAGCACGTTCCTGAAAAGGTCGTGCGTCATCGGGCGCGTAAACTTCATCTTCTCTACCTCCGAGGCTATCGCGCTTGCCTCGAGCACGCCTATCCAGATGGGAAGCGTATTGTCGGAGTTTACGTCCCTAAGTATCACTATCGGCGCATTTGTCATGGGGTCTACGGTAATGCCAGCCACGCGCATCTCTATAAACACGGCACAATCCCCCTTTCATCCTTTGCTTCTACTGTAACGGCCGCTCCGCGTAGCGAATTCGCGTACGCCTTCTCTATTCTCACGCCGACCTCATCCCCTGCCGCTATCCCCTTTGCCTTCGGAAAGTTTACGGCCCTCGAGCACGGAGACCTTCCGGTTAAATCGTCTGCCGAGACCTTGCTTTCGCCCTCGACAAGAACTTTCACAGTTTTACCTTCGAGCGCCCTGCTCTTTTCAAACGATATGGCGCGCTGGAGCGTCTGTATCTCTTCGAGCCGTATTGCCTTCACGTCCTCGTCTACCTGGGCATCAAATGCAGCTGCCTCTGTGCCCGGGCGCGGCGAGTACTTGAAGGAAAATATATTGTCAAAGCGAACGTTCTTTAAGAGCCTTATCGTTGCCGCGTGGTCCTCATCAGTTTCTCCGGGGAATCCGGCTATTATGTCTGTTGTAAGCGCCATGTCCGGGTAAAGGGTCTTTAGCCTCTCGACCTTTGCCATGTAGGACTCGATTGTATACCCGCGCTTCATTGCCTTTAGCACGTTATTGGAGCCCGACTGCGCCGGAAGGTGCAGCGCCCTCTGGAGCTTTTCTTCTTTGCCAAAAAGCTCGATTAATTCATCCGACATGTCCTTGGGGTGCGATGTGACGAACCTTACGCGCTTTATGCCGTCGACATTCGCGACCATGCGTAGCAGCTCGGGAAAGCTCTTTTCCCCTGCGTAGGAGTTGACGTTTTGCCCGACAAGCGTTACCTCTCTTGTGCCCTTGTTGGAGAGTTGTTTGACCTCGTCGATTATCTCGCTAACGCTTCTGCTTGCCTCCCTGCCCCTTACATACGGCACGATGCAATAGGCGCAGAAGTTGTCGCACCCGCGCATGATGCTAACGAATGCCTTTACTCCCGCTTCTTCTGCAACCTCGTACTCGTCTCTGTCGATGCCTTCCTTAAAGTCCGTGTACGCTGCCCTTATGCCTGTTTCAGCGCCTTTTACTATGTCGCCTATCTTGTGGATGTTGTGCGTGCCAACGACCACATCCAGAAACGGCGCCCTCTTTAGAAGCTCCTCGCCAGATTGCTGCGCAACACAGCCGCTAACGCCGATAAGGAGCCCGGGCTTATCCTTCTTCATGAGCTTATAGCGTCCAAGTGTCGAGTACACCTTGTGCTCGGCCTTGTCCCTTATGCTGCAGGTGTTTACGAGGATTAAATCAGCTTTCTCGGCGTCTTCGGTTGGAATGTAGTTATTCCTACGAAGCCGCTCGAGCATCCTTACCGAATCGTCCTCGTTCATCTGGCAGCCGAAGGTCTCTATGTAGACGCATTTGCTTGATTTTTCGGCTTTTTCGACAATGTCCATAAGTCAATAAATTAACCCGAAACAGGGCTATTAGTCAAGGATTGTAAAAGGTATAGAAAACCCGCACAGATAGGTACAGAACCCGGCCCTGCCTCAGTACACACCCATGGCATGGTAAGCGCGTTCTATTTTCTCTATGGCAATGTAATACGCCGCGGTTCTGTAGTCGGTTATGGCAGGGTTTTGCGCCATGACTTCGCGAATTTCCTGCCATGCTGTACGCATCGTATCGTCAAGGCCAGAGTACACGAGGTCAAGCTCGTCAGCTCCGCGAAGCAGTTCCTTATACGCCCATTCAGGGAGCTTCTTACCGGTGATTTCCTCGATTGCCTTTGTGATGTGCTGGCCCCTTAGCTCGTCGAAGCGCCTGCCCATCCTGCCAAACCGTATGTGCCCGATGTTCCTTACCCATTCAAAGTAGCTGACTGTAACGCCGCCGGAGTTAAGGAACGCGTCCGGGATGACTGTGATGCCGCGCTTTCTAAGTATCTCGTCTGCCTCGAATGTGGTCGGGCCGTTTGCAGCCTCGGCAACTATCTTAGCGTTTATCCTTCCCGCGTTCTCTTCGGTGATTACGCCTTCCATCGCAGCTGGCATGAGTATGTCGCATTCAATCGTCATGGCCCCGGCCCTGTCCTCGCCAAATGAGCCGCCTGAGAAGCCTTTTACTCCGCCTGCCTTGATTATGTGCGCCCTCAGGTCGTCTATGTTGATGCCCTTGGGGTTGGTTATAACGCCATCACGCTCGATTACTGCGATGACCTTGACCCCATCTTCCTCTGAAAGGAACTTTGCCGCGTGGTAGCCGACGTTGCCGAGCCCTTGCACGACCATGCGCTTATTGGAAAGGTCTCCGGAGAGGCCGCATTTCTCGACATCATCGATAAACCTAAAGAGCTCGCGAAGCGCGTACTGTATGCCCTTTCCCGTTGCCTCTGTCCTGCCCCTTACACCTCCAAGGTGCACTGGCTTTCCGGTAACGCACGCGATGTAGTTTATGTCCTCTGGATATAAATTCTTATAGGTGTCCATTATCCAGGCCATTTCCCTCGGGCCTGTGCCCATGTCCGGGGCCGGGACGTTTGTTGCGGGGCTTAAAAAGCCGCGGATTGCGAGCTCTCTTGCGTACGCGCGCGTGATTCGCTGAAGCTCGTCGCGTTCGTATTTTAGCGGGTCTACACAGAGCCCGCCCTTTGCGCCGCCAAAGGGCACGTCAACGATTGCGCACTTGTATGTCATTAAGGAAGCAAGCGCCTCGACCTCGTCCTGATTAACGTCGGATGAGTACCTGATGCCGCCCTTTACAGGGAGCATGTGGGAGCTATGTGTTGCGCGATATCCGGTGAACATCTCGGTCTTGCCTTTGATTTCCACCGGGAACTGGACTTTGATAACAGCGTTACACTGCTTAATAGCTGCCGCAAGGCCGGGGCTTAATTTTTTTACAATCATCGCCCTGTCGACCATCAGGTCTACGTTCTCGCGAAAGCTTTTCTTTTTATTTGGCATATGGAAGTGTCCTTTTTAGTTTGCCCCTGCGGGGCGGCTTTGAAGTATTAGACCTGCGAGTCAAAATGACAACTTCTTCGTCATTCCCGGCAGGCCGAGGGCCTGCACCCAAATGTAAAAACAATTCCTCCCACCACGTCATTCCCGCGCTCATTTGGGCGGGAATCCAGCGTCTTACCTTATTTCCTCCCCTTTACAAGGGGCTGGGCTCCCGTTGCGCGAAGCCATTGCAACGGGAAGCGGAGGGGTAAAATCTGTCTGTCATCCTGAACTTGATTCAGGATCCATTTTTAAAAAATCGAGATGCTGAAATGAATTCAGCATGACAAAAAGTTTCGTCATTCCCGCAGAAGCAGAAATCCATTTTTCTAAAAAAACTTTGCGCTGGCCGCGCGGCTTTGGCCGTAAGGTCTGCAAGGCTGCGACCCCGCCGCATAACCACCTCACGTATTGCCCCGCTTAAATCGCTTCGCTCATGCAACCCCGGCAATACGTCCGCCCCTTATGCGGCCCGCTTAAGCCTTGCCTGGCCTCACGGCCGGGGTTTGAAAAGAATCAAGCGCCGTAACCCCTCACCTTTATCCTCTCCCCAATGCGATTGGGGAGAGGAAATTCTTCTGCTGGTTCGGGTTTATAACCCGAACCGAAAAGTTTTGGTTCAAGTTGCAAACTTGAACCAGCGAAATAAAAGATGGGCAATGCCCGCCCTACGCCGAATAGATGGTGGGCCGTGCCACCCTACTAACTACCCATCTTTTACATTCTCAGCTTTCATTCTTTTAATTTTCTCGTCACGCCACGCCTCGTATTCTTCCCGTAATTTTGTCAAAACAACATAAGGGTCTTCGCTATAGTTTATACCTTTCACTATTGAACTTATACTAGCAGTAGTGCCAAAACCTTTTTCTGAAGCAATAAAGTAATTCCAGCCTAAATCAGTTCCAACCGATTCTATATCATTTAAAACAAAAAAAATCAGGTCCAATGTTTGCCACATAGATTCAAGCACCTCAAGAGATCCGTACATTGATCCTCTTTTTTTAGATGCTTCCATGATTCCATCTATAAGCCGTTTTATTTTAACTATTTTTTCTTCTGGCTCGCCCACAAACAACTCCTCTAATAATTACCTTGTCCATTACAACACAGTCTTAACAACTGGGGTGGCACCACCTAAAACTTGGGTAGAAAACTTCTGCTGGTTCGGGTTTATAACCCGAACCGAAAAAGTTTTGGTTCAAGTTGCAAACTTGAACCAGCGAAAAATCGAGATGCTGAAATGAATTCAGCATGACAAAAAGTTTCGTCATTCCCGAGGTATTAATCGGGAATCCAGCGTCTTTGAAGCTTTACCCCTGCGGGGCGGCTTTTGGGTATGAGGCCTGCAAGGCTGCGACCCCGCCGCACGGCCTCCTCGCATCAAACCCTGCCTTAAATCGCTGCGCTCATGCTCCCCCGGTTTGCCGCCCTCCTCCCGTGCGGCCCGCTTAAGCCTTGCATGGCCCCATACCCGGGGATTTGAAAAAATCAAGATGACATGCTTTATAAAACACTTTATGCGCCATGTCTTTTTTACCAAGCCTCGGCATCTTTCAGTCGCTCGACATCATAAGTTAATTGTTTAATCATTTGACGTACATACCAATAAAGACCTTCGACCTTTAGCAATATTGCATAGCCATGCGTTCTTCTGACTTTAATTATTGCGCCAGACATACCTTCAGGACGAATGTCAGTTTCCAATTGTTGGATAGCCAACTCGTCCATGCCTGGAGAGTCCCGATCAATTTTTAATGCAACAATTGCTCTATTACCAGGAAAAATTTCCTTTATTAAGTCAAAATCGAGCTTAGCCGCATTATGTATCAATGGATTCCTAAAAACGTGATAAATTATTCTTGCAGCATACTCTGGTGCTACTCCGCTTTCTTTGGGTCCCCCGTCCCAAGGAAAGTACTCTTTTACTACTTTTTTAAAGTTATCACTAGAATCCTGTTTTTGCTCTTGGTTATAAAAAACTACGGAACATCCTGCTATAACCGAAAAAAGAATTGTAGCAATTGAAAAATTTAATCCTGCTTTAATCCCATGCTCTGGCATTGGAAGTCGCAACATTGCATGTATATCTTTTAAAGAATTGTTCTCTATATTTCCCCTTATGAATTTTCTTAGTTTCTCTGAAATTTCAGGATTAATATTTAACTCCGAATAACTCACTTTCCCTCCACCCCCAAAAACCGCCAAGTTTGCCGTCAGGCGAGGCAGCGGGCGGTTTTGCTCCGCAGGCGTATTCGACAATACGTCGAGGAAGTAAAAACGCCCGCTAACGACGCATCACGGCAAAATCGGCGGTTTCCTTTTGTCCAAAGGTTGCGCTTGCATCAAACCGCCTTCGCCGCCTTCCTCTCCTCAACAAGCGATAAAACTTCTCTTACCATCCTCTCAACAATTTCGTCTTCCTTTATTTTCGCAACCACCTCGCCGCTGCGGTAGATGAGCGCAACACCGTCGCCCCCTGCCATTGCAACGTCGGCTTCTTTTGCCTCTCCGGGGCCGTTCACAACGCACCCCATTACTGCTACTGTGACGGGCTCTTCAACGTGCGAAAGGCGTTTTTCGATTTCAAGCGCGATTTTTTCAGAGTTAAGCCTTATGCGGCCGCATGTGGGGCAGGAAATGATGTTTATGCCGCGCTTTCTGATTTCAAGGGCCTTTAGTATCTCCCACGCAACGCGCACCTCTTCGACCGGGTCTGCTGTAAGAGAGACCCGAAGTGTAGAGCCGATGCCCATATGTAAGAGCACTCCGATGCCGACCGAGGACTTGATTGTGCCGGAGAAAAGTGTTCCTGCCTCGGTGATGCCAAGGTGGAGAGGATAGTCCGATACCTTTGAGAACGCCTCGTACGCTGCTATTGTCGAGTTCACGTTTGAGGACTTAAGGGAGACTTTTATATCGTGGAAGCCTTCATCTTCGAGAAGCTTTATATGGCGTAGCGCGCTCTCGACCATTGCCTCGGGTGTCGGGTGGCCGTACTTTTGGAGAATGTCCTTTTCTAAAGACCCTGAGTTAACGCCTATGCGTATGGGCGCTTTTCTGCTGTTTGCCGCGCGCGCGACCTCTCTAACCCTGTCCTTGCCGCCGATGTTACCGGGGTTAAGCCTTAGTCCGTCTGCGCCTGAATCTAGAGAAAGAAGCGCGAGTTTGTGGTCAAAATGAATGTCCGCGATGAGCGGTATGGAGATGTTCTTCTTTATTTCCTTTATCGCCTTTGCTGCTACCTCATCTGGCACTGCCACGCGCACTATTTCGCACCCTGCCTTTTCGAGCTTTAGGATTTGCTCGATAGTTGCGGCAGTGTTCGAGGTATCGGTGTTTGTCATGGACTGCACGCGCACGGGAGCGCCTCCGCCAACAGTAACCCCGCCTATGGAAATTTGTCTTGTTTTCCTCTTTGCCATGTGCTTAAAAACCCCGAAATCCGTAATATTATTAAGATACTACATAACAAGATAAAGTTAAAGTAAAAAAACGGCTGCGTTTGTGGCTATAACCTCCCTAATTTCAAGGGATTTCTTGCATTTGTGCCGATTATGATGTATATTTTAACAATGGAGAGAACCAAGCCATTTCTCGACGAGGCCACGCGGGAGGCCATCGAGGCAATACGCCATTCCGACCGTATCCTTGAGCTAAAGACCTTTAGCGAAATAGGCAAGGCGCTTACGTCCTCTGTCTCTCTAAACGAGGTCATGGAGGTCGCGCTCGAGCAAATCACAAAACTTCTAAGGGCAAAGTACTGGTCGCTTCTCCTGATAGACGAGGTAGCAGGAGAACTGAAATTCGAGATAGCCGTTGGTGAAGGCGCTGACAAGCTAAAGGAAATGCGGCTAAAGCTTGGCGAAGGAATCGCCGGCTGGGTCGCGGAAAAAGGCGTTCCGCTGCTTGTCCCGGACGTTCGCAGAGACCCGAGGTTTACGAAAAAAGGCGACAATGTGACGAACTTCCAGACGCGCTCAATCATCTGCGTCCCTCTTGTCACAAAGGGCAAAACACTTGGCGTAATAGAGCTTATAAACAAAGTCGAAGAGGACTTCTACGGCGAGCAGGACCTCTTTCTCCTCACCACCATGGCCGACTATACGGCCATAGCAATAGAGAACGCCCTGCTCTTCGACAAGATACAGCAATTGACCGTCACAGACGATTTGACGCAGCTTGGGAACTCGAGGTTCCTGCACACGTTCCTCGACCAGGAAGTCGAGCGCGCAAAGCGCTACGACGAGCACATATCCATGATATTCATCGACATGGACCACTTTAAGCAGATAAACGACGTGCACGGCCATCTCTGCGGCAGCAAGATGCTAACCGAGTTCGCGGGCATATTGAAGCGGGTTTTGAGAAAGGTCGACATCGCGTGCCGCTACGGCGGTGACGAGTTCGTAATAGTTTTACCGGCCACGCCAAAGGACAAGGCAAAAATCGTTGCAGAAAAAATTCTCACCGCGTGCAACGAGCACGTGTTCCTCAAAGAAGAAGGCCTCAATAAAAAAATGACGGCCAGCATCGGGGTCGCTTCCTTTCCAGTGGACGCCAAAAGCAAGCTCGAACTCATACAGCTTGCCGACCATGCCATGTACCGCGTAAAGAACCGATCGAGAAACGCGGTGGAGGTGGCGTAAAGCCTGCCTTAGATACGGAATATTTGCTTGACACAATCACATTAATTCCAAAAAGTAACGTATGCCGCTTATTCATCGGGAAGCGGCAAGTAAAGTATATTGTGTTAAAAAGAGGTCACGAGGAGGAACAGTGAAGTTCAACGTTAAAAGAGCAGTGTTCGTGTTGTTTTTCGTTTCCGGTTTCTGCGGTCTTCTCTATCAGGTAGTCTGGCTGCGCCTTGCCTTCCGTCATTTCGGCATAATAACGCCTGTGATGTCGGTTGTCCTGTCGGTTTTCATGCTGGGCCTTGCAATCGGCAGTTGGAGCGGCGGAAGATGGATAGCTACGTTGCACAAAAAAACCGGGATATCGCCGATAAGTTTCTACGCAATAACGGAACTGCTCATAGGCGTCGGCGCCGTGGCCGTGCCAAAGCTGTTTTTAATCTCGGAATCCTACCTTCTCTCTCTTGGCGATATGAACTCGGCCTCTTACCTGCTCGTATCGGCAATGTTTATGATGGCATGCATACTTCCGTGGTGTGTTTTCATGGGTTTCACCTTCCCGTTCATGATGGCATACCTCAAAAGCATTGATGCCTCCGAACGCACGAGCTTTAGCTTTCTCTACCTTGCAAACGTCATAGGCGCCATGACAGGCACGCTCATAACGGCATTTATCCTGATAGAGGTGCTTGGGTTCAAAAGCACGCTTTACGCAGCAGCAGCCGCGAACGTGGTCGTTGCCGCCGTAGCCTTTACAATAGGACGAAACGCCCCTTCCCCGTACACAAAGGCCGAAGCCGAAGAAGTTCCGGTAACAGCGCAGGCGCAGGCCGGAGAAAAGCCGGCGCTCTTCCCGTTGATACTGTTCATAACCGGCTTTATTTCCATGGCCATCGAAGTAGTCTGGGTCAGGGCCTTCACACCTGTGCTTGCCACAACGGTGTACGCCTTTGCATCCCTTCTCGCGGCATACCTGCTGGCGACCTTTGCCGGTTCGGCCCTGTACCGGCGGCATTCGACACAGGGCAGCGTTTTGACAAACGCCGCTCTCTTCGGAATTCTGGCGATAACGGCCTTCCTTCCTATAGTAATAAACGATCCGAGAATAAACTATAATCCGTTCGTCTTGCTGCTTTCCGTGATGCCGGTATGCGCCGTTATGGGATACCTTACCCCAAAGCTGATTGATGCATACTCGAATGGCGGCGCAAAAAGCGCCGGACGCGCGTATGCCGTCAACATAGCCGGGTGCATTGCAGGTCCGCTCTTCGCATCATACGTCCTGCTTGCTAATTTCGGGGCGCGCCTCTCCATGGTAATTCTCGCGCTGCCTTTCTTGATACTCTATGTCGCGTACCTGCGCAGCGCGTCTATCGGGAAAACGGCAAAGGCTGCGATGTTGTCGCTGTCGGCCGTGCTGCTCGTTGTGACAATATTCGCAAGCGCCTCGTATGACGAAAGAAGCCGGCATGTAAATTACACAAAGGACGCCGCCGTGCTCCACGATTACACGGCTACGGTCATTGCTCACGGCGAAGGTATGAACAAGCAACTGCTTGTAAACGGTAAAGGCATGACAGCGCTGGTGCCTGTGACAAAAATGCTCGCCCACTGGCCAATCCTTTTGCACGACGGCAAGCCCGAGTCGGCACTTATCATATGTTTTGGCATGGGCACAACATACAGGTCACTTCTAAGCTGGCCTGTGGATGTCACGGCCGTCGAGCTTGTTCCGAGCGTGCGCGATCTTTTTTGGTACTTTCATGCCGATACCGAAACGGTGCTGAAAGATCCCCGCGGAAAAATAGTGATCGACGACGGAAGGCGCTTTCTGTCGAGAACCAACAAGAAGTACGACATCATAACCATAGACCCGCCGCCGCCGATGACGGCGGCAGGCACGGGATTCCTGTATTCGCGCGAATTTTTCGAAACGGCCAAGGCGCATCTTAACGATGACGGCCTTCTTCAGCTCTGGATGTGGCCGGAAGAAGCCGATTTATACACTAGCATCGCGATAAACCAATCTATCACCGATGCGTTCCCTTATGTGAAATTATTCAACGCCTTCGACATGAAGAGAGGATTCCTGTATATAGCCTCTATGAAGCCGATAAATGTGCCCACGGTTAACGAGATGCTCAAGAAAATGCCGCAGGCTGCGCAAAAAGACATGGTAGAATGGACGCCCAATCTTTCACCGGCACAGATACTCGAACTGACGCGCAAAAATTCCGCCGATGCTCCCAAAACGCCTCTTACCGCCGCAAACAATATCATGCTAACCGACGACCGCCCTGCAAACGAATACTTCCTGGTGCGGCAAATATTGGGCGGCAAATAAAAATAAATCTTGAAATAAAATATGCCTGCAAGGCCGCTGTGGCCTTGCAGGCATTATATTTTGCCAGCTTGATATACCTTTTGTTCGCGCGCTTAGTGCTTATAGCGCTCGTGGCACGCGTTGCAGCTTTTTGTGAGAGCGGCAAGGGACTTAAGCGCCGCCTCCCTGTCGCCTTTTGCCGCGTTCTCAGAAAGCTCGTCCGCTTTCTTATGGGTATCCATGCCGAGAGTGAAAAGCTCTGCCTCGCCGCTCTTATCCGAAAGTTTTCTGCACATTACCGCTTCTTCTTCGCTCGTGCCGAGGTTTTCCTTGGCTATCTTTGCGGCCTTGTCGAGTTCGTTGGCCGATATGGCAGCCGTTATCTCCGCGAGGCTGTCCATATGCTTTACCATCATTCTCTTTTGCATGGCCTTTAGCTCATGCGGAAGCTTTAGCGTAATGCGCTCATCGGGCGTTGAGATGCCGTGGTGGCCGTGCATGTCGCCGCTCTCAGCGTGATGGCCGCCTTGATGGTGGCAGGCGGCAAAAGTAGCTGCCGCGCCGGCAATAAGTACTGCAGTAAATATCCTTTTCATCCGTGTTACCTCCGTGGTTTTGATTTGATTATTATACCTTGCCAACGCGCGTTTTAAGATGACAAAAATCATGTTCTGCCGTAAACGGCATTCTTTAAAACGCTTTTTTACTGTCCAAAAGTATTGTCACAGGGCCGTCGTTAACAAGAGCAACCTCCATATGCGCGCCAAAGGCCCCTTCTTTGGTATCGATGCCGAGAGAGCGCGTTTCGCTAAGGAGTTCCTCATAAAGACGTTTTGCAGCATCAGGACCTTCCGCATTATCAAATGACGGCCTCCTGCCCTTACGCGCATCGGCAAGGAGCGTGAACTGCGAGACTATTATTACCTTGCCGCCGGCTTCCTTTACATCCAGGTTCATTTTGCCTGAGTTGTCGTAGAATATCCTTAAAGCTGCAAGCTTCGTGGCAATGTACTTGATATCCTCCAAGGTGTCGCCTTTCTCCACCCCTGCAAGAACAAGAAGCCCCTTGCCTATGGAGGAGATTATATTACCTTCGACACTAATACTTGCAGAACTTACCCGCTGGATTACGGCTCTCATACGCTTCTCCTATTAGCGCACATCAAAGATGAAAGTATCATTAAAACCGCTACTCGCCGATTATCTTTACAAGCACCCTTTTCTTTCTTTTGCCGTCGAATTCGCCGTAAAATATTTCTTCCCACGGCCCGAAGTCGAGCTTGGCGCCGGTAACCGCGACAACTACTTCTCTGCCCATGACCGTTCTTTTAAGGTGAGCATCCCCGTTGTCTTCTCCGGTAAGATTGTGCTTATAGTTTGCAGTCGGCTCGTGCGGTGCGAGTTTTTCAAGCCACTTCTCGAAGTCAGCGTGCAGGCCCGACTCGTTGTCGTTTATGAAAACGCTTGCAGTAATGTGCATGGCGTTTACGAGGCAAAGGCCCTCCTTTATGCCGGACTCCTTCAGGCATTTCTCCACCTCGCCGGTAATGCAGACAAAGCCGCGCCTCTCGGGCACATTGAACCAGAGTTCCTTACGAAAGTTCTTCATAGCTCTCCTCGAATAAATTTGTCGTTAATCGCCTGTTGTCTCAGCTTCGAACTTTCCGTCGGTATAATAATGCACTCCCACGGCCCTCTCGTAGACCTCGCTGCCAATAGCGTCCACATTAAGCACCATCCGCGCCACATGTGTCCACTCGCCCCCAGGCTTATCAGGCGCAAGATAATCGAACTCCTTATTTTTGGGGTAAACATGTATAAAGTCGCCTCCGCCCCCGGCCAACTCGTGCTCCTCATACACAGCGTTTTTGTTCCTGATAAAAGCCAGTAATTTACCACCTTGCCTTCCTGAAATACGTATAAGAATTGCATAGTCGTCGTTCTTATTATCTCCGTCGAAGTCGGCACGCAAGACATTGGTGTCATAAAGCTCCCGGCCTGCGTTGTGCATGTCGCCGATTATGTACTTATCTACCGGCTGCGCCTCCCATCCGGTGTATTTTGCGTCGAGTATCTTGATTACGGCCCCCGGAAGCTTATCTGCGGTTATTGCATACTTGCTTCGTTTGGATTTACGCCCTTCTTCGGCAAAAGATTCTGGGCCAGCCATTAAAAGCACTACGCATGTCGCTGCCGCAGCGATAAGCGCGAACGCCTTTTGCAACGGTCCGGCACATACCAGTTCTCTCCAAAGATTCATAAGTCATCTCCTCATACCGGCAAGTAAAAACAAAAGCCCGGCCCTTTTTACAAGGCCGGGCTCGTTATGTTCATGGAGCGGGCGAAGGGAATCGAACCCTCGTATGAAGCTTGGGAAGCTTCCATTCTACCATTGAATTACGCCCGCGCTACCCGTTAATTATATTGCCAATGCGTTTTCCAAGTCAAGCGCATTAAATGCCTGCAAAGAACGTCCTACATCCCTCTCGACTTCATCCACTTCTTGTATTCCGCGCTCTTTACGAAGCCTGAGTACGCCTCTATCTTTGTCAGGTCCTCGAATTCCATCTTGAAGTCCTTTTCGAGCTTCGTTAAAAGAGTAGCCGTTTCCTTATAGTTCTTCTCCTGAAGCGATATGCTCACAAGCGCCCAGTACGCGTCGAGCATGTACGGGTCGGCGGCAATGGCCTTGGTGGCGGAGGCCTTGGCCCCGGCATAATCGCCTGCCACCATGTACACGCTGGAACGCAGATAATAAAGGTACGGGTCTTCGCCAATACGCTTATTCAGGCTGTCTATGGAGGCGATTGCCTCCTTGTATTTCTCTTTAATGGTATAGTAATCTATAAGGAGCAGGTCGCGCGCCGGGTCTCCCGGGTAAAACTTCTCGAAATCAGTGAGCGCCTTCATATACTCCTTCGTATCTTCTGTTGCGGAGGCATACCTGATCCTAAGAAGCATTATGGTCTTGTCTTTTTTAACGGATGCCGGAAGAGCGTAATACTCGGTAAGGGCGCCGTCTATATCGCCGTTGTTGCCAAGTGTCTGCATCTTCTTGATGTCCGGCAGATGTTTAACGAAGTCGGATTCCCAGCCCAAGGTCTTTCCGATGAGGCCCTTCTTTTCCTCGTAGATTATGGGCACAAGAACGCGCCTGAAGGTGTCGCTCGTGCGCTCGCCGTTAGAGAAAACGTACATGTCCTCGATTTTCACGGAATCGCCACCTTCGCCAAGATAGAGCTCGTAGTAATTGACGCCGCCATCATTCGTTATCATCCTGAAGAGCGCCTTATCCTTGGCGCGCATCTTTAAAAAGGTAAAGCTGCCTTTTTCGCCCATCATCGCAATGATGGTTGTTCCGACCGGGTTCGTTTTAAGCCCTTTTGTCATGCTCTCTATCAACGACTTCATCATCTTGTCGTCCACGTCGTAGCCGGAGACCGCCTTCCTGGTCAACCCTTCCATATCCAGGCTCTCGTTGAATAACTCAGGGTCACGCTCGTTCATGGACTGCTCGAGCTTTTCCAGAAATTCCTGAAAACCGGCATTTGCGGCATTGCTCATGTTGACGCTAAGCAGCACGCAAAAAACCGCTATAAGCGCCGTTAAAACAATCTTCGTTCTCATTTCGTAACATTCTCCTTTATTTGATTTAACAGCAATCCACGCAGTGCGTTAGCGAACGTAACTGACATATTCTATATGAACCGGGCTGAAAAATAAAGCGTAAACACAGCCGATTGGCAGCGAAGCTTGCCGCGTAAAAGCTTCTCTGCTATACTGTGTTTATCCGCACCCTGACATTCCTTTGGAGGAAGCAGCATGCCGAAAAAATACAAAAACCTCATAAACGGCAGATGGGCCGATGCCTCAAGCAAAGAAACCATCGAGAGCAGTAACCCGGCAAACGATTCCGACATCGTCGGTATAGTGCCCTCCTCCGGCAAAAAAGACATAGACGCTGCAGTTGACGCCGCGAGAAAGGCGTTTAATTCGTGGCGTCTTGTCCCTGCCCCAAAGCGCGGAGAGATCATATTCAAGGCAGCAGAAGCGCTCGTTAAACGTAAGGCCGAGCTTGGCAAGCTCGTCACTAAAGAAATGGGAAAAGTCCTTAAGGAAGGCCTTGGCGATGTGCAGGAAGCAATCGACATGGCCTACTTTATGGCAGGCGAAGGCCGCCGCTTATCGGGCGAGACCGTGCCCTCGGAACTTTCTAACAAAGACTGTAAGAGTATCCGCGTGCCAAAGGGAGTATTTGGCCTCATAACACCGTGGAACTTCCCTACAGCCATACCAGCGTGGAAGATATTTCCGGCGCTCATTAGCGGCAATACAGTTGTATTCAAGCCTTCGAGCTACACGCCTGTATCCGCAACAGTGCTCGTTGACATTATAAACAGCGCCGGGCTGCCGCCCGGTGTTTTGAACCTTGTACACGGCTTGGGAGAGGCTACGGGCGAATACCTTGCCTCGCATAAGGGGCTTGACGGCGTGTCGTTTACAGGCTCGAGCTCGGTTGGAGCAAAGCTTGCTTCGATATGCGCGCTAAGCGGCACGGAAATCACATGCGAGATGGGAGGGAAAAACCCCATCATAATAATGCACGACGCTGACCTCTCGCTTGCGCTCGAAGGCGCTCTATGGGCAGCATTTGGAACTACTGGGCAGCGCTGCACTGCAGCAAGCCGCATTATCGTGCATGAGAAGGTCTACAATAAGTTCCTCGCGCTCTTCACTGCAAAGGCGAAGAAGCTAAGGCTCGGTGACGGGCTTAAGCCGACGACCGACGTCGGCCCCCTTATAAATGAAGGCCAGATGCAGCGCGTGCTGCGTTATATCGACATCGGCAAAAAAGAAGGCGCAAGGCTCATGTGCGGCGGCAAGAGGGCTGCTGGCGGCGCGCTAAAAAAAGGCTTTTTCATCGAGCCCACGGTATTTGCCGACGTCGCTCCTTCCATGCGCATAGCAAAGGAGGAAATATTTGGCCCTGTAGTGTCGGTAATAAAGGTAAAAAGCCTTAAGGAAGCAATCGACACTGCAAACGGCACTGACTACGGGCTTTCGTCATCCATATACACTCGCGACGTGAACGCATCGGCTGTTGCGGAGCGCGATTTAAATAGCGGCATCGTGTACATAAATGCGCCGACAATCGGCGCGGAGATACAGCTTCCATTTGGCGGCATAAAGAAGAGCGGGCTCGGGCATAAAGAAGCAGGCGGCAGAGGCGGCGCGCTCGATACTTTTACGACCTGGAAGGTCGTGTACAGGGACTTCTCTGGCTCGCTTCAAAAGGCGCAGATAGAGGATTGAAATAGTTTTACTTTTACGGTGATTTTGTTATAATCACCACACACCAAATTTCTCCCTACGGAGGTTTAGTAGACGCATGGATCCGGTACATTTTTCAGCAGAAGAAATACTCGATATGGCCATCCGCATAGAAGAGAACGGGGAAAAGTTCTACGCCGCTGCGGCAAAGAGCGCGAAGAACCCGAAGCTTAAGGAACTCTTCGAGTTCCTCGTGAAAGAAGAACTAAAGCACGCAGCGTACTTCGGAAAACTTAAAAAGCTCGTTGCCGAGTACACCCCGCACGGCGCGGCAGACCCGTACCTCGACGAAGCGTCCATGTACATAAAGGCACTCTCGGATGCAAAGGTCTTCCATAGAGAGACCGACCCTAAAGAGCTTGCCAGAAAGACCGAGAACGAGGAAAAGGCAATTGATTTCGCAATAGAGGCTGAAAAGGAATCGCTCCTCTTCTACTACGAGATACAGAAGTCGATACGCGATAAGGACAGAAAGATAGTAGACGACATCATCATAGAGGAAAAGGACCACCTCCAGCGCCTTACAGCCATTAAGCACGAATTCTACGGCAAATAACTTTTAGCAGAGGAGATACTGCCATGACAGAATACGTAAAAACATACAAGTGTTCCAAGTGCGGCACAATGACCAGCGGCCGCGGGCATCTTTGCCACCCAAACCCCGAGGCAGGCCCGCATAAGTGCGAGTACTGCAAAAAGACCGTAACAGACGTGAGGCACGTGTGTAAGGAGATGCTCGACTCTGTCGAGTACATCTGCAAGAAGTGCGGACGCCTCTCGGCCTACAGCTCGCTTCTTTGCGAGCCCGAGCTCGTATCAGGGGACTAAAAAACTACCAAAGGACGCGGCGTGGCTAAACCAAAGAGCGTCAAAAATATGCGGCGCCACCTGACCCCTGCGCTCTTCTTCCACACGAAGATAACGGCGAAGAAGGCAAAAGGCGCGTGGGTCTATTCAAAAGACGGTAAAAAGTACCTCGACCTCGCGGCCGGGCTCGCCACCTTATCCACCGGCCACTCTCACCCGACCATCATAAAGGCCGCGACAAAGCAAATACAGAACTTCGTCCACTCGGGCTGCATATTCTACTACGACCCGATCATCGAACTTTCAAAGAAACTCGCCTCCATAACGCCTGGCTCCATAGACATGTTCTTTTTCTCGAACTCCGGGGCCGAGGCTGTCGAAGGCGCAATCAAACTCGCCCGCCACTATACCGGGCGCCAGGGCGTCATAGGGTTTACCGGAGGGTTCCACGGCCGCACGTACGGCGCAGCCACACTTACAACGTCTTCTGTGAAGTACAGGCGGCGCTACCATCCGCTCGTTCCGTCCTTTTATCATGCCCCCTACCCGTACTGCTACCGCTGCTTCATGGGCAGGGAGACAAACACCTGTTCGGTCGAATGCTTCACCTACTTCGAGCGTATGCTCGATCACCTCATCGCCTCAGATGAAGTCGCCTGCGTTATCATAGAGCCGGTGCTTGGCGAAGGCGGCTACGCCCCTGCTCCGCTAAAGTATATGAAGAAGCTTGCCGAGTACTGCAAGAAACACGGCATACTAATCGTCTCCGACGAAGTGCAAACGGGGTTTGGCAGAACTGGAAAGTGGTTTGCCATAGAGCACTACGGCATAAAGCCTGACATCATAACCCTTGGCAAGGGAATCGCCTCCGGGTTCCCGCTTAGCGCCGTAGGAGCTTCGAGCCGCATAATGGGCAAGTGGCCGGTTGGCGCGCACGGCACGACTTTTGGAGGAAACCCTGTTTCATGCGCAGCGGCTCTTGCCACTATCGGCGTCATAGAAAAAGAACGTCTTATAGATAACGCGCGCTCCCTTGGCGAGTACGGGCTAAAGCGCCTTCTCGAAATAAAGCGCAAACATCCCGGCACAATCGGCGACGTGCGGGGCCTCGGGCTGATGCTTGGAGCGGAGCTGATTACGGAAAACGAAAAGCCTGACCACGCGCTTACGATGCGCGTTGTCGAAGAGGCCGAGCGTCAAGGCCTAATAATAGTCGAATGCGGCATACACAAAAACATCATCCGCTTCATGCCTCCGCTAAACATCAAACGCGCGGAGATGAGCCTGGCGCTCGATATATTCGAGGCTGCTTTGAAGAAATCCTCGCGCCAAAGGAAATAGGCCGTGGCAAAAAAAAGAAGAATCATCATCATGGGGGCCGCGGGGCGCGACTTTCATAACTTTAACGTCATCTATAAAAACGACCAGACTGTAGAGGTCGTTGCCTTTACCGCAGCGCAAATCCCATACATAAGTAACCGCACGTATCCCCTTGCCGGAGATCTTTACCCGGACGGCATACCGATATACCCCGAAGAACAGCTCCCGGAGCTTATAAAGCGCCTTAAGGCCGATGCCGTTGTGTTCTCGTACTCGGACATCTCGCACATAGACCTGATGCACAAGGCCTCGGCAGTAATCGCGCTCGGCGCTGACTTTATCCTTCTTGGCTCGACAAGGACCATGCTAAAGTCCGTAAAGCCGGTGATATCCGTGTGCGCTGTGAGAACGGGCTCCGGGAAAAGCGGTGTTACGAAGCTTATCGTAAAAAGGCTCTCGACCCTCGGGCTAAAGACCGTGACGGTGCGCCACCCCATGCCCTACGGAGATCTTAGAAAAGAACGCGTGCAGCGCTTTGCAACTACCGCTGATATGACGGAGGCCGGATGCACGCTCGAGGAAATGGAGGAGTACGAGCACCTGATAGAGGCCGGGATAGTCGTCTACGCAGGCGTTGATTACGCGGCCATACTAAAAGAGGCCGAACAAGAAGCTGACGTGATAGTGTGGGACGGCGGCAATAACGACTTTCCGTTCTTCGAGCCGTCATTGGAGATTGTGGTTACTGACCCGCTTCGCCCCGGGCACGAGATAACGTATCATCCGGGCGAGGTAAACCTAAGGCGCGCAGACGTCATTATTATAAACAAGGTGAACACAGCGTTAACTACCGACGCCGAGACCGTAAGAAAAAACGCCGCTACCGTCAACCCGAAGGCCGTTATAATAAGTACCGAGTCAGTCGTGACCGTCGACGGCGCGCTCGACATAGCCGGGAAAAAGGCCGTTATCATCGAGGACGGCCCGACCCTCACCCACGGCGAGATGACCTACGGCGCCGGAATAATTGCGGCAAAGGAAATGAAGGCAGTGCCTGTAGATGCCAGAGAGTACGCCGTCGGCGCGATAAAGGACGTATTCGCGAAGTATCCGGCCCTCGATTCCGTAATACCGGCCATGGGGTACTCGCCGGAACAGGTCAAGGATCTCGAGACAAGCGTAAACAATACGCCTGCCGACATTGTCATGATAGCGACCCCGGTGGACCTATCGAGAATAATAAAGTTCAACAAGCCAGCGGTACGCGTAAGGTACGAGGTAAAGGAAACCTCGGAGCCCGGGCTTGGCGGCATCGTAGCGGACTTTATCGCATCGTTTAAGAGCTAAAATGCTAAAGCGCGTTCTTAACTACTTCGCCAAGCGCTACATTGCCGGAGATACGCGCGAGGATGCCGTTGAGGCCGTGCGCGCGCTAAACGGCCAAAACGTGCTTGGCATAATCGACCATCTTGGCGAAAACGTCACAAAAAAAGAAGACGCTGATAAAAGTGTTGCCGAATATGTCTCGCTTCTTCGAGCAATAGAAAAATCCGGCGTAAAAAGCACTGTATCGCTAAAGCTCACTCACCTCGGGCTCGATATCGGAGACAGCCTTGCCATGGAAAATCTCGAGCTGATCCTTTCGAAGGCCGGGACAAACTTCGTGCGTATTGACATGGAATCATCGGTCTATACTGGACGCACAATCGAGATTTTTCTTAAACTGTGCGAAAGACACCCTAACCTCGGCATTGCCGTGCAAGCATATCTTAAACAGAGCGAGCATGACATCGACATTCTCATAAAGCACAACTCAAGCGTAAGGCTCGTAAAGGGCGCGTACAAGGAGCCTTTGGATATCGCCTTTGCCGATAAAACCGATACCGACAAAAACTTCCTCAAACTGATGAAGAAACTTTTAAAGGCAAAGGGCAGGACGGCAATTGCGACACATGATGAGAAAATAATAACCGAGGCAATAAGGTTTTGCGAAGAAGAAAGCATACCAAAAGACACATTCGACTTCGAGATGCTCCTTGGCATCAAGCGCAAACTGCAAAAGGAACTTGCTTCCCGTGGTTTTAGCGTTCGCGTCTACGTGCCCTACGGAACAGAGTGGCTGCCCTATATGCTAAGGCGCCTTACCGAGAGAAAAGAAAATCTCTGGTTCGTGCTAAAGAATATCGTGGGATAAGCTCATGACGGCTCGGATGCCTCTACAAGCGGCCTTGTAAGCGCCCTCTCAAGAATGTCAGCGTAGGTTTCGCCGTCGCCGGGAAAGCATGCGTACCCGTAGAACATGCCTGCCTTGAACTCGCGTGGCGCATCCGACAATATATCGCGGTTAAAAACATCGACAACGCGCCTGTCGGTTTCAAGAAAAAGTATGCCGACTGTGTCGTCATCGAGCATGGCAACGGAATCGAATATGCGGATCTTGCCTCTTACGTACGTAAGAAGCCTCTTTATAAATTCCTTTTTTGCAAACCCCTTTATGCCGGTGAGCTCTCCGGCCCTTGCCGTAACGAACACAAACTGTTTGCCAAACCTTGCAGCTCTCTTTAGTTCCTCCTCCACCCTTCTCTCGAAGAGCCCGGGGGTTACGATATCCCATGCGTCTTTTGTCTCGGCGCTGTCGCGTATGGCCGCGAGCACGCGCTCGACGTATGCAACGAACCTGGCTATGACTTCGGTGTCGTTTTTGGAGAACGGCTGCGCGTAAGGGCTTTCCTCGTCAAAGCGGTTAAAGAGCGATATAAACCCCTCGACATTCCCGTCGGTAAGGATTGGAAAGGTAAGCATGCCTCTGATTACGGGGTTAGAGTCTTCGGAGAACTCTCTACGAACCGGCTCCTTTCTTCGCTGGACTTCCTTTACGGTCTCGTCCTCGAGCGGCAGAAACGACTCCTTCTTTTTCATGTTCTCGATGCCGAAGGTGGCGACGCGCTCGAACCCCGCGTCAGGCGAACTGCTCTTGATACGCAGCACCGCGCCCTCGGCATTTAGAATGTCCACGGCAGCTATCGTTATCATTGGATAGAGCTTTTCTGTATCGCGTATGGCAATCAGCTTTAACCCGGCCTCGTCGGCTGCGACAAGACGCTTGGATTTTGCCATGTCCTCGTCGTTACGCCTGTTGACGTAGATGCTTTCGGAAAGAAGCGCTGTCATCTCCTTTAAAAACGCCTCATTATATTTCGACAACCCGCGTTTAGATGATATCTCGGCAACGAACACGCCTACGGTCTGTTCCTTTGCTGTCATAGGAATGGCCATCAAAACGCGCTTTAGCCTTTTTTCCGGCAGCCTGTCGACAAGAACCACTTCCTTCATTGCCTCGATTGCCGCGCCTACAACGCCCTCACCGGAGGCAAAGCTCACGTGCCCGGTCGAAGGCGGTGTCTTTGCGCTGGAAGAATAAATAACGAGCCGCTTCATGTCCTCGTTATAAAGGTATATCGTGCACGTAAGCCCGGGGATGAGCTCCGAAAGCTTTCTGCACACGGTATTAAGGCGCGTGTGAAGCGGCTTATGGTCCGACATGCTGAACTCGAGCTTTTTCCAGAGGTCGAACTTCGCCGCCTCTATCCTCATCTTCTCGAACTCTCCGGCGCGGTTTATGACCTCTGCCGCTAGCCCGGAAAGGTTCTTTAGCAGTTCCATGTCGGCATCGGTGAAGGTCTTCTTCGAGCCCGATGAGTTGACGTTCAAAACGCCTATGACGCCGCTTTCTATAGTAAGAGGCACACATATCGCGCTCGATGCGCCGCGCCTTGTGCCGAGGCGGCCAAACTCCTCTTCCTTTGCCCTGCCGTTTATCAGTATGGGCCTGCCGTCCTTGGCGACCTTTCCGGAAACGCCATCGCCGAGCTTTACGTTTACCTTACGGATGATTTCCTCATCCATCCCTCTTGCAACTTCGATCTTGAGTGCCCCCTCGGCCTTGTCAACGAGCATTATGGAACCGGCATCCGCGCCGCTTGTCTCTATTGCAATGTCAAGAAGGCTTCCAAGGAGCTCGTCTCTATCGCTTGTGAGCTTTACGCCGTTCACTATCTCGCGTAGCGGCCCCAGGTAATTTGGCGAGGCATGTCCCGCAACAGCTCCTCTTACACCCCAGAGGAGGCGCGCGCTCAAGGCAGATAGCTTCTCGACATCGTCGAACTCGGAGGAATCGAGGAACTTGGCGGTTGCCGCGTCGTCCACCGCGTTTATGATGACGTCAAGAGAATCTATGGCCTTTATATCCTCGAGCTCATAGGTAACGCTTATGCCAAGCTTCTTCGATATCCTGTAGCCAAGCTCCATGAGCTTATAGAGCATGGCATCGGGGTTCGGGTCGGCAATAAGCACGATGCGGTTACCTTTGTCCTTCAGGAGGTCCGGTAGAAGAGAAAGCGCTTCTTTATTGGCGCCGATGATGGCGATGTTCTTTTTATTCGAAGCCATTGTCTTAGCCTATCCTCTCGAGTATGCCGAGGTCGATTAATTTTCTTATAAGCGCGGCCTTTTCTATATCTGCGGTTTCTATGGCCGCGGCCTGCGTATCCGGCGCTGTAGTCTCGTTAAACCTTCTGGCAGCCTCTTTCATGAGCCAGTCGAAGTCCTCGATGATGGTCTCCTCTTTGGGAAGCTCTCCGGTGGCAACGTCGAATTCGCCTTCCTTCCATCCAAGGAGCCTGGATAGCGCGTCAACGCCCGTGAAGCCGCGGTAATCGGCGTGCACGATGTTGCCATCCTTGAAGTACACGTTACCGTACCCGTGCTCTGACCCAAGATGCACGGCAACGGTCTTGCCTTCGGCATGGAGAATCTGAAAGATGTCCTGAAGATTGAGATCTTTTAAACGTCCCTTTACGCTCATAGGCGCTCCTGTTCCCCGCTATATTCAATTTTACGAACAAAAAAAGAGGCTGTTAAAGCTGCTTAAAGAACGTATAGTTACAGTATAGCAGAGTGCTGCGTATGGTCAAAAGACCGGCAAGGTGAAGTTCGGGTAGTTTTGGTGTTTTTTTAAGTATAGCAAAAATAGGCGGTTATGTCAAAGAAGGGCGGGGATGGCAACGATGTGTCACCATTATCAGGTAGGCCCTATTCCCTTACCTGCCCGTCTCCGTACACGATGAACTTTTGTGTTGTGAGGCCTTCGAGGCCCATGGGGCCGTAGGCGTGTATCTTGGTCGTAGAGATGCCGATTTCAGCGCCAAGGCCAAACTGGTGTCCGTCGCTAAAGCGCGTTGAGGCATTCACCATAACACTCGATGAATTGACGGTATCGATAAAGCGCTGGGCATTGGTATAGTTCTCGGTGATAATGGATTCCGTATGCAAAGACCCGTAATTCTCAATATGTTCGATAGCTTCGTCCATATCCTTAACAATCTTTATAGCTATTATAAGGTCAAGGTACTCTGCTCCCCAGTCCTCTTCCTTTGCAGCGGTGATGTCCCTTAATATCTTCCTCGTAGCCTCGCACCCGCGCATCTCAACGCCTGCTTCTTTGTAGCGGCCGTGTATCAGGGGCAAAAACTCCTTTGCCACCCCCTCGTGCACAAGTAACGTCTCCATGGCATTACACACCCCCGGACGCTGCACCTTGGCGTTGAATGCGATGTTCACGGCCTTGTCCATGTCTGCAGCCTTGTCCACAAACACGTGGCAGACGCCCTTATAGTGCTTTATAACTGGTATCTTAGAGTTCTCGACTGTAAAGCGTATTAGCCCCTCGCCGCCCCTGGGGATAATAAGGTCTATGTATTCCTCGAGCTTTAGCATCGCAAGCACAGCCTCCCGCTCAACCGTTGGGATGACCTGCACTGCAGCCTCCGGCACGCCTGTTAAAGCGCATGCAGCGGAAAGGCATTCTGCTATGGCCCGGTTCGAGTGTATGGCCTCGCTTCCGCCCCTAAGTATTACGGCATTGCCTGACTTAAGGCAAAGTCCTGCCGCATCTGCAGTGACATTTGGCCTTGACTCATAGATTATGCCGATCACTCCGAGCGGAATCCTCATGCGGCCGATTTTAAGGCCGTTTGGCCTCTTCCACATGGATGTCACCTCGCCTATAGGGTCAGGTAGAGCCGCAACCTCTCTTAGTCCGTCGGCCATGCCTTTTATGACCTTATCGGAAAGTGTCAAGCGGTCTATCATTGCCTTTGAAAGACCGTTTTTCTCGGCAGCTTCCAAATCCTTTTGGTTTTCTTTTTTTAAGGTATTGGCTCGTTTTAAAAGCTCATCCGCCATGGCATGAAGCGCCTTGTTCTTTATATCGGTAGAGAGCCTGGCAACGAGCCTTGATGCTGCCCGTGCCTCTCTTGCTATTTTCTTTACGAGTTCGGCTGTGGACATACGAATCCTCCTATAGCACTACCATGTCGTCACGGTGTATGACCTCATCCGAGACCTTGTAGCCAAGGGCCTTCTCTATCTCCGAGGTCTTTAAGCCCTTTATCTTCTCTATCTCAACGGAGCTGTAGTTTACAACACCTCTGGCGAACTCCATGCCCGAGGCATCCACGCAGTGTATTACATCGCCCGAGTCGAATGTGCCGCCGACACTCACAACACCGGAGGGTAGAAGCGACTTGCCGTTTAAGAGTAGCGCATTCTTCGCGCCGTCGTCGATAACCACCTTGCCAGTTGGCCTTGTCGAGTACTTTATCCAGTGTTCTTTGCTTGAAAGGTAACCTTCTTTCACTTTAACAAACGTGCCAACGGAACTCACGGCAATACTTCCAGCAGCAGTGGCCGATTGTTCGAGAGTGTCCAGATCGAACCCTGATGTAATAACCGTCTCGCAGCCGTGATGGGCGGCGATTTTCGCGGCCGTAATCTTCGAGGAAATCCCGCCCGAGCCTGCCGCGCTCGTTGTGGCGCTCTTTTCCGCCAACTCGAATGCGTCTATATCGCTTATCACCTCGATGCGTTTTGCATCTCGGTTGACCTTCGGGTCCTTGTCGAACACGCCGTCTATGTCAGAGAGAATTACGAGCCTGTCGGCGCCGACGAGATTTGCAACAAGCGCGGCGATTTTGTCGTTATCGCCGTACTTGATCTCCTCGACAGCAACCGTGTCGTTCTCATTTATAATGGGAAGTATGCCGCGCCCGAGAAGCTCGGTAAGAGTATTTCTGGCGTTAAGAAAGCGTTTTCTATCGCCCATGTCGTCGTGCGTAATAAGCAGTTGCGCGACATTTACGCCGGTCTTCGAGAACGCCTCGTCATACCTTGCCATAAGACGCGACTGCCCAACCGCCGCAACAGCCTGCCGCCCGGGTATGGTGGAGGGCCGCTCCTTCATACCAAGCTTTTCCATGCCCATTGCGATTGCGCCGGAAGACACAAGAACGCACTTTGTGCCTGCCTTCATAAGAGCGGATATCTCGGTTGCAAGCTTGGAAAATATGTCGCAGCGCTCGCCGCAATCCTTACCGCGTACGCTCCCCTTTACGCCCGTTACAACGGCGCTTCCAACCTTTATAACAACGCGCTCTATCTTATTATTAGAAGTTTCCTTCCCCATACCGTTAAACCGATTTTCTAAGCTTTACTACCTCTTTTCCCACGTAATCCACGAGCTGCTTTAGCCCCTTACCGGAGGCAGCCGATATCTCGAATACCTTTATACCCTTACGCTCGAGAAATTTCAACAGTTTAGCTCCCCGCTCCTTTGCCCCTGTTATGTCGGTCTTATTCAGGGCCACTACCTGCGGTCTTTTCGCGAGCTTTACGTTGAACTTCTTTAGCTCCGCGTTCACTATATCGAAGTCGTCCTTTGGCTCCCTCTCGGTCTCCGGCGAGAGGTCTACTACATGCACGAACATGCTCGTTCTCTCGATGTGCTTTAGAAACCTTGTGCCAAGCCCCTTGCCCTCGTGCGCGCCCTCGATAAGACCCGGTATGTCGGCAACCACGAATCCTCCGTACTCTCCAAACTTAACGACCCCAAGGTTCGGGATAAGGGTTGTAAACGGATAATCAGCGATCTTCGGCTTTGCAGCAGATATGGCAGATATAAGAGTCGATTTCCCGGCGTTTGGAAACCCTATGATGCCAACATCCGCAAGAAGCTTTAGCTCGAGCTTTAACGCGCGCTCTTCTCCCGGCATCCCCGGCTGCGCTCTTCTTGGGGCCTGGTTGGTGGAGCTGGCAAAGCGCGCATTGCCCTTTCCGCCTCTACCGCCCTTTACAACGGTAAAGCGCTGTTCGTTCTCGGTAAGGTCGATGATAACCTCATCGGTCTCAAGGTCTTTTATAAGCGTGCCTGCAGGGACCTTTATCTCAACATTGTGCCCGTTCCTGCCGTGACAGCCGCTGCCCATGCCATGCTCGCCTCTCTCGGCCTCGTAGATGCGCTTGTAGCGAAAGTCTATCAGGCTCGTTAAGTTCGAGTCGGCAACGAAGGTCACGTCCCCGCCGTGGCCGCCGTCTCCGCCGTCAGGGCCGCCCTTAGGCACGTACTTTTCGCGCCTAAAGCTCACGCACCCACGGCCTCCGTCACCGGCCTTTACCGTTATTTTAGCCTCGTCTATGAAGTTCATTTAAGTTCCCCGGAAAATAAAAAGGGCGAAAAAGAGACCAGAGGTTTCTTTTATCGCCCTGAATTTTACGAAACCGGAATATTGCCCGGTCGCAGCATCAAAGGGCCGGCTTACTGCACCGGCGCTACGTTTACGATTTTCTTCGAGCCGCTTTCCTTGAACTCGACAACGCCGCGTACCTTGGAAAATAGCGTATAGTCCTTGCCCATGCCGACGTTTAGGCCGGGATATATCTTCGTGCCTACCTGGCGCACGATTATAGTGCCTGCGTTAATGACCTCGCCGCCGTAGCTCTTTACGCCGCGTCTTTGGCCGTTGCTGTCTCTGCCGTTTCTGGAACTTCCGCCCGCTTTTTTATGTGCCATGGTGTCTAAAACCCTCCCTTAAGCCTTTATTTCCTTTACGCGTATGCCCGTAAGGTTCTGCCTGTGCCCCTGCTTCTTTGCGTAGCCCTTCCTTCTCCTCTTTTTAAAGAGAAGCACCTTCTTGGTCTTTTTCTGCTCGAGGATCTCGCAAACCACACTTGCGTTCTCGACAGTCGGCGCGCCTATCTTTATGTCAGCGCCCTCGCCGATAGCAATAACGTCCTTTATCTCAACTGTTGAGCCCACTGTGCCGTCGAGCTTTTCGACCTTTATCGTGTCGCCCTTGGCCACCTTGTACTGTTTTCCGCCTGTCTTTATAACCGCATACATTTCTTAAGTTCCTCCGGGAATGATAGTAATAGGTAATATTAACCGTTACTTCGCCGATTGTCAAGCATTTTATAAGGGTTTTCTCCTTCTAATGCCCGGCTGCCCCGGCAGGTGTTGCGTGATGCGATTTTGCGTGGTGAACGCCTATTTTACGCTCTTTTAAGGCGTTTAGCCCCTCCTCCACATAGGCCTTAAGCTCCTTTGCCATTTTGCCCCTGCGCTCGGTTTCCTTACCCTCGGGTATGACAACGGACTTTGGCGGGTGCTTTGTGTCGTATTCATAGAGCACGGGCTTTTCCTTGGGTGCAACAATGTATATCCTGTTGTCCTCTACAATAGCGACATTTTCATCCCCGCCCGAATGCTTTATAACGGCAAAGCCCTTATCTTTCAATGCCTGGGAAAATAGATTTCTGCCCCAGCCCTGGTGCGGCGCATCGCTTCCGATGAGAGCAAGAACGCTTGGCCCGATGTCTACATGGCTTGCAACCGTATCGCGTCTTACGCCATGCGCCTTCAAAAGTTTCGGAGAATAGAAAAGAAGCGGCACATGGAGCTTATCGAGGCTCATGTGCGTTATCGGCCACTCGGTACCTATGCCGTGGTCCCCGGTTATGACAAAAAGCGTATTGTCGAAATATTTTTCCTTTGACGCGGCCTTGAAGAACTCGCCAAGGGCCCAGTCCGCGTACTTCATGGCGTTGTATCTATTCTCCATTGCATCGCCGGACTTTATACGCTCAAACGGCAACGGCGGCAGATTAAACGGCGAATGGTTCGTAAGCGTAAGGATTGCGCCGAAAAACGGCTTGTCCTTCGACATGTTCTTGAATTCCTCGTTGGCGCGCATGAAGACGTCGTAATCGGCGACACCCCACACCGGGTCGACGAACGTGGGGTTCACGTAATCGTCCGTGCCAACGAACTTATTTATGCCGTGCTGCCTGAAAAATCCCTCTTTATTGTCCCAGGAGAAAAGCCCGTTATAAAGGAAGATGCTATCGTAGCCTTTTGACGTAAGAATCGTCGGAAGCCCCGAGAACTCCTGGTACGCGTCCATGGTCTTCATTAGATACTCATGCCCTGGAAGGTTCGGAAAAGACGTAAGCGAGGCGAACACGCCCTGGTGCGTATGAGAGCCGTTCGAGAAAGCGCGCTCGAAAAGCACGCCGTCCTTTGCAAGTTTATCGAACGAAGGCGTTATGTTGTGCTCATCTCCAAGCGAGCCAACGAGACGGCCCGAGAAACTCTCCATTAGTATTATGACGACGTTTACGGGCTTCTCCGGCTTTTTCACGAGATACGCATTGGCGGTCTCGGGGCCTTCTTTCCTAAGAAGAGGCAACTCAGCGCTCGCAAGGTCGGTCTCGGTAGTCTGTATAAGCATGTCATGCGTGATTTTTTCCGCGTCCTTTGCCGAATACGTCTTAGTCCAGTAATTCTCCTTTGTCGAAAGCTTTTCAAGAGAACTCCTGCCAAGCGTGAACACGGCATTTAAGGCAAGGTTATTTGCAAATGCCTCGTCCGAAAAATACGCATCCCCCCACCTAAGCGGCTCCTTGTAGAACCCTCCCCGCATGCCAAACACCATGAGCGTGATAACGACAAACGTGCCGGCATACCCTGCTATGCGGTGATTTCTCGTTAGTTCCGGAATGTTGGTCTTTGAGCCAAGTAATTTCTTGTAAAGGACAAATACGGCAAAGGAAAAGAGCGCCATCACCACGGCCCAGAACAAGGCGTACTTCACTACCGGGTAGCCTTCCCACACCATGCCACCTACTATCTCCGGGTGGGTCGCGTACTCGAATATGGCGGAGTTAAAGCGCATCTGAAGTTCGCGGTAGAACTCTACCTCTCCAAGGCAGAGAAAGAACAGGGCCGAGAAAAACGCGGTAAATGCCGCTAGTATGTGCGGCGAGAACCTCCGTGGAACAAAAAGCAAAAGCAATAGAAGCGGTATCAGAAGATACGAACTTATAGCGATATCGAACCTTAGGCCGTAGAAAAAGCTCTTCAAAAGAAGCGTAACCGGCAGGTGCTCGGCCAAACCGTAATTCCTGTAGAGCATGACGGCCCTTGCTGTCTCGAAGACGGCTATGAGCAGCACATACGCGGCGAGCACGAAATACACTTCGCGCCTTATTATATGACCGAGAATCGAGTTTGATTTGGTATTGCCCATGATGTTTGCTTGCGCGCGGAACAGTTCCCAGCGCATCAGGATTTAAGTATGTGCCTGCCGAGCTTCTTGTCCTCTACGCTTATATGGTTGGCCAGCCAGTCAAAGATATGCGTTTTCAAGTGCTCCATATCGAAGTTGCCACCACTTTCAAGACGCTTTCTGATATCCGATATTTCTTCTATAAAGTGATGGTGCTCCTCGGTGTGCGCAACACTTTCGGCAAAAGAGGTATCGCTCATGGCCTTTTCCTCGTCATGAAAATGCACGACAGCGTAGTCGTCTAGAAAATCGAGGAACTTGATTGTCGTTGCCATATCCGCATGCGCCTCTACGGCATTCAGAAGCGCCTCGACCTTTTGAATAAGCTCGAGGTGCTGCTTGTCCTGCCACTGCACGCCTGTTTCCAGGTCCTTGGAGAACTCTATCTTCATGTCTTAAGTGATTAGCCTTTCAAACCGTATAAAAAGAGCCGAAAATTCCATATCCCGAAATGATAACGTCACCGCCCTTGCTATAAAAGGACGGTGACGCCGTTAAAGTGTCCGTACCAGACTGTTATTGCTGCGCTGGCTTTGGCTCGACAGGGCCGTTTGCCTGCAACCATGCCCCGAACCCTCCGAGAAGGGCCTTTACGTTCTTGTAACCGTGTTCGTTAAGGTAGAGCGCCGCACCGGCGCTCGAGTGTTCGTCGGGTCACGTGCAGTACGTGACTATCAGCGTCCTTTTGTCAAAGGGCAGCAGAGAAAGCTTGTTGCCAAGCTCCGTGTACACTATCCTAACATCGCCCTTTATCTTTATCGTGCTGCCTGCGTACGAAGTAGGCGACCTCAAGTCGATTATCGTTACAGGCACGCCTTGCTTCTGGAGCTTTAACACCTCTTCGGCGCCGATACGCGCTACCACCGCAAGATCTTCCTTGGCGTAGACCTTGTAGGGCGCTTCCTGAGAAGCAGCGCCGGGGGCTGCCGAACCAGGCTGCACTACCAGGTTACCGGGGGTATTATCCCCTGCCCAGGACTCATGCGCCAACACAAGAGCCATGGCCGCGGTCAAAGCAAAAGATATCCATTTTCTCATCATCCACCTCGAGCGGTATTTTATCTGTTCCTTACAGGCCCTTTAACGTCATGCCCGGGACAATCCTTGGCAACCCTCGCTACAGTGAGCCACCCTCGGAACCATGAAACGGTTACACATGGCAATCACCTCCTTGGAACATGCGTCACATATATTATTATAACGCAAAAAAAGGCTTTTGGAAAGCCTTTTAGAGGCTAAATGCGCAGCTATTAACGGGACTCCTTCTCGACACTGAACTCCATGAAGTCGCACCAGAAGCCGTCCTTTAAAAGCGCCTCGTGCTCCCACCTTAGAAGCTTAAGGTGCCCCTTCTCCATCTCGAGAAGGTTCGTAAGAAACACCTTTTGTTCCGGGGTTTCGGCCTCGTCCCTTAGCATCCTGTCATAGAAGGCAACGGCGTGCTCCTCGCTCTCTATTGCAACCGCTATCGCGCCTTCGTCAGACGGATTTTTCTTCAACTTCTTTATAAGCTCGTTTTCATCCGGGAATATGGCAAGCGCCTTCGTTCCCCTTACGACCGCCCCTGCCTCCTTTGCTTCCTTATAGCCTTTCCACGTGCCGGAACCTTTAAGAGAAGCGATGATGCCGGTTATGACGTCTATATGCTCGAGTTCCTCGGAAGCAAGATGGTTAAAAACGTTCTTGCCGTGCTCGTCCTTGGTCATCTCTGCCGCGTGCTTATAGAAACCGTATCCGTTCATCTCTGTCTTGTAAGCAATGGAAAGCTCATCCGCCAATTTGTTTTTAGACATTACGCAATGTCTCCTTTCGAAATTTGTATTCCGGTAAGCAGCGCGAGCTACTTTCTGCCGGAATCGGTCTTTCCTGCCTTTTCAACGCCTCTTTTCTGCTCAAAGGCCTCGCCGCGTATCTTTTCCTCGCACGACTGGCATATCACCAGGTCGGATGGCTTGGCGCAGACCGAACAAACGTGCTTTTTCTTTTTCTCGTCCTTTTTTTCTTCTCCCATGACCGTCTACCTCCGCTGTATTTTTTATATCCTAAAAAAGCGCCGAATACCGTTTCATAACGCCTGACGCCGAAAACTCATGCCCAAATATTATAGCATATCCTGCATGTCATTTCCCGTAAAACCGGAAAGCCTCTGCTTCTTGTCAAACCCCTTGGCCTGGGCCAGTACCATCATCGTGTCGCTTATGCCGCCCGGCATGACGAGGTTCTTGACACTCTGATTCGTAAGCACAGTGTCGGCGCTTACCTGCCCCTTTTCCGGCATCTCCGTTAGTTCATCGAGTATGCCAAGAGATAAAAGAAACTGCCTCTGGGTCGTAAACCCGGCTACAGTGAGCCCGGCCGCGCTTCCCGCGTTTTTAAGGGCCGTGAAATCCACGTGCGCGGTTATGTCCTGCTCGCCGATGCGTTCATACGGCATGTTATTTACCGTGTGCTTATAATGGCAGTGAAGTGTAGAGCCCCTGCCGGACGCATACAGCTTCGAAGCCGCTGCTCCGTAGTCTATCGTAACAACAAAGCCCTGGTCAAATGTTTTCGCGGCATTTCCCAGCCAAACAGAACAAAACGGCGACACCTCGAATCCAGAGCCCACAGGCAACCCCTTTGTAACCTCCATAAAACAGCGCCCGAGTTCCTCAAACGAAGGCTCCAGGATAACATCTCCAAAAGAACCGCTTGCCTTATCGAGCCCGACAAAAATCTCCTTTGGGCCCTCAGGCGTTACCACCCCCCTATGAAACGGCAGCGCGTCGAATAGTTCGTTAGAGTAAACGCAGGCATTCATGAAATGCCCTGCTTTCGTAATATCCGAAACCCAAACGGCCTTACTTCCGTGCGCCTGGTTTTCAACGTGCAGGGCCGCGTTTCTCTCGACCAAAACGGCGGTAGATGCCTCGTAAAGGGCCCCGTAGCGCTCCTTCATCACATCGAGCACGCTAAACGTCAGCAGCCCCCTGCCTGCGCCGCCTTCTATAAGCGCAAAGTCCGAAGGGCTATTACAACGCTGCCAGCACTCGTAAATCTGGCGGCAAAGCGCGGCTGCGAAGATCCTTACCCCTGAGTCCAGGGAGGTAAAATAATCGCCTTTTTCGCCCCAGGGCGCGCCGGCCCTGTTGCCCAGGCGCATGTAATACCCGCCTTCTGCGTAAAGCGCGACATCCATAAACTCGGCAAACGGCATGGGGCCGCGCTTACGGATACGCCTCTTTATCTCTTCTACGACCATAGGGCCGCTATCATCGCGCGGTTCACGGCGTTACTCGACCTCGACAAACGCCTCTCTGGTCGCAAAGCACTCGGGGCAGAACTCCGGGGGCTCCGGCCCTTCGTGCACATACCCGCACTCAACGCATCTCCATTTTTTCGCTTCCGCCATAATCAGTCGAGCACCGTCTCCCACTCATCGGCATGCCCTTCCTCGTCCTCGAGGATTGCCTCGAGCATGCATCTCGTAGTAACATCTCCGTGTTTGACGCAAAGTTCTATGTGCTTTTTATATCTCTCGATTGCCTCGTTCTCGGCCTCGAGGTCGTCCTTTATCATGTCCTTTAAGCTTCCGCCGCGCTTGGAGGGCGTGGGCTTTTGCACAGGAACGCCTCCGAGGTAGGCTATTCTCTCGGCCAGCATTTCCGCATGCTTCATTTCGTCTATGGCCGTTTTTTTGAAAATTTCGGCGATTGCCGGGCTCTCCATGCCCGAGCCCTCATAGTGGTGCCCCATGTACTGAATAATGGCGCCGAGCTCGAATGCCCTGTCCAGGTTCAGCGCGTCTATAATCTCTTTGTTAACTTTCTTAGCCATATTTTTCCTCCTGTGTTTTTATTTTACTGCGCAGTATCCAATACAGTATACCTCAAAACAGCGCATTTGCCGCACCGGCCCCGTAATGATAAGGCTATAATCTTATAACAGATTATAGCCGCTTGCAAATAAATTAAAAACAGCATAATCTGCCTTGACAAGACCAATAAACCACTTTAATATAGAGGATAGGTCTTTTGACTCAGGCAAAACCGTCAAAAAGCGCACATCGCAGCCAGACATCCGCTTACTCTGTACATTTTGAACGCGAAGAAGTCTTATACCGGTCCGGAAACAATCGGGCCGTAAGCTTGAATAAGTACAATTTGCGACAAAGGGCGTCGACATTGTCTAGAACCTCCATGACAGAAGCCATACTTAATAAGGTGTACACCTCAACCGGTTTTCTTAAACGGATATTTCTCGTGCTCGCAATCCCGGCAGCGAGAAAGATAGTCTGCTATGCCCGTGAGGCGCACCGCGTGCTGCTGCCCTACTTTACCCCTGCTCTAAATGCTCTCGAGCGGACGGCCAACAAAGTAAGCATCTGGATATCCAGGCTCATAAGAAAAATACGGATAGCCCTTCGCCCGGTTTCAGAGTACCTAAGGGGACGCTTCCTGAAGATGAACATGGCGAAGAAGATGCTGCTGGCGTATTTTCCGCTTGCCGTGCTCCTGATACTTATTTCCGTCTTCACGCTCTTTAGCTTCAAACGCATCAACGCCGTCATGAACTCGATGCTATACGCCGACGTGGCCGTCATAGAAGTTACCAACATGCTTACAGATACGCTCATAGACCAGGAGACCTACGGCCACCGCTACCTGATACTTAAAAACCCCGACATGCTAAAGATATACAAGGAGAAGAGCGAAGAGTTCGCCAACACGGTGAGTGTGATGGCCATGATACCGGACTCATCGAAATTGCCAATCAAAGAACTCAGCACGCTGCACCACGAGTACGACAAGTTTTTCAAGAACATCTTTCACGCGTCTGAAAACGGATTGCCCACGGCAACGTTTGAGAGAAAAGCCGACTTGAAACGCGACGAGCTTGTTGTGCTGCTAAAGAAACTTACCGCCGACACCTTGAAATCCCAGAACGCGAAGATCCAGGGCATTGCCGACTTCGGCTCCAACGCCTTTGTTCTCACCGCAGGCATAGGCATACTCGGCCTTATAATAGGCATCGGCGCTGCGCTCTATATAACCAAGAACATCTCTACGTCCATAGAACAGCTCAAAATCGGCACCAGGAACGTCGCAAACGGCAACTTCCTCGACATTCCCAAGGTCGAGAGCGAGGACGAACTCGGCGACCTTTCGGTCGCGTTCATGGATATGGCCAACCGGCTAAAGCGGCTCGAAGAGATGTACCTCGACGCAAGTCCGCTTACGAGGCTTCCCGGCGGCATAGCCATCGAGAACGTGCTCAAAAAACGCGTTGAAGCGAACCTGCCGGTGGCATTTTGCTTCGCCGACATAGACAACTTCAAGGCCTACAACGACAGGCACGGATACGCAAAAGGAAGCGAACTCATCCTGGCGGTCTCCAAGATAATGAAGGATGTTATACGAGACTTCGGCACAAGCGAGGATTTCCTCGGTCATATAGGCGGCGACGACTTCGTTATGATAACCACGCCGGCGCGCCACGACATGCTTTGCACCAAGATAATAGATAAGTTTGACATGGCAATTCCTTTCTTCTATACTGAAGAGGAAGTGAAACAAGGCTACATAGACGGCAAGTCGCGCCAGGGGCAGAAGATGAAGTTCCCTCTGGCAACGTTATCCATAGCGGTAGTAACCAACAAGCTTCGCCGCATCACAAACCACATCGAGTACGGCGAGATAGCGGCGGAATTGAAGGAATTCGCAAAGAGCATCCCGAAGAGCGCGTACGTCGTCGACAAGCGCACAAACGAAAACATAGGCTACGCGCCGACCGCGCCGCATAACGTCAATTGGCAAAAAGAAAGGACTACATGAAAAAACGCATCGGATTTACAGGGAAATCACTGGTTTGGGCGCTGTTTTTCGCATTCACCTCATACGGATGCGTGCCGCCGCCAGTCCCTCCCCCGCAGCCTGAGGCAAAATGGTTCGACATCGAGACGGTCAAGCCGGAAGAGCACAATGCCTACATAAGCAAGTTCGAGGAACAGAAAAAGAAAACCACGGATAAAAAAGAGGTGGCGAAGCTGAACTACGCTCTCTACGAACTTTATTCGTGCCACATGAACTCGAAGAGGGATTACAAGAAGGCGCTCTCGGCCATGAACGACTATATCGCGTCCAAGAAGCCCGAGAAGCCCTCTTATATGGACATGCAGATGAAGGACCTTCTCGAGATTATTATAAAGCTACAAAGCGAAAATAAGGACTTGAAGGCCGCTATAGAGCAGATAGAAAAGCTCGATAAGCGGATGCACGACATCAAGAAATCCATTTCACGCTAAGCAGAGTCATTACAACGATAAAATTGCCAAAGCCGCGGCCAGGAGTACAAAGGCCGCGGCTTTTTAGTTTATGGCGAAAAACACGCCTGGCACAGCCGCAAGGCTTTGCCAAAGCCTGCTACTCTCTTAAAATATTATCGACTGCAGTTCTTCGAAGCCGTTGATTATTACCTTGCAACCCGCTCCTATAAGCTCATCTTTGCCCCTGAAGCCGTAGGCCGCGCCTATGGCCTCGACATTGGCAGCTCCGGCTGCCTCGATATCTATGGCGCTATCGCCTATGTAAACGGCGCTATCTGCCTCTACGGCGCTATGCGTAAGCACGGCCAGTATTGGCTCCGGGTGCGGCTTCTTGTTGGCAAGAGAATCGCCGCCAAGCACCTTCGAGAAATACCTCTCCAGGCCGTAACTCTTTAGTATCGGCAGCGTCAGGCCCATAGGCTTATTGGTCACTACCGCCATGGTCTTGCCGCGCTCCACAAACGCGTCTAGGGTTTCCATGACGCCCGAGTACAAAGCGCTCTCGACATCGAGGCGGCCCCCGTAAAATTCGAGGAACACGGCCCTTGCCCGGTCCACATCCCCTGCCTTGGCCCCAGGCATGAGGCGTTCGAGAAGCGGCCTTACGCCCCAGCCTATGTTGGCCTTAACCGTATTTGTATCCAGGGGCTCAAGCCCGATTGCCTCGAGCGTCTTGTTCGCAGCCCAGGCGATATCAGGGCTCGAATCGAGAAGCGTGCCGTCAAGGTCGAATATCAGGAGGTCTTTTTTCATATTACGCCGTAAGTAAACCGGTTTATTATAACATACTTTCGCCGTGACAAACAACAACGCACCGGCGGCATTTCGCAGTCCTTGCCAATAAAAGCGTTTTTTGTTATCCTATAACATTAAATAGCCTTACCCCGGAGAAAAGCACTTAAAGATGTTTTACAGACAAAACAACGGTAACCCAGGGCTTCGCGAGCGCTTTTATAACTATATAAAAGAAACCCGCGCCTACAAATACGCCGAGCCGCGTATCCGTAACTCTAAAACACTGCAGGCTGCCTACAAGTGGCTCCAGAGCACAAGGGCATACCAGTACTTCACGACGAAGCTTCCGAAATGGGCGCAGGCCATTTGCCTTGTCTTTGCAGCCGGGTTCTTGTATACATTCCTTCTTTATATCTACTTCATACTTAGCCTTCCCTCGGTATCGGAATTAAGCAACTATTCGCCAAGCCTCGTAACAAAGGTCTATTCCGCGGACAAGGAACTCGTAGCCGAGTTCTTCGAGGAGCGCCGCGTAATGGTCTCCATCTCTCAGGTGCCGCAGCATGTGATAAACACCGTTCTCGCGGCCGAGGACAGGGACTTCTACAAACACGGCGGCATAAAGTACATAAGCATACTCAGGGCCCTCTATGTAAACCTGACCACCAACAGAACAGAGGGCGCAAGCACGATAACGCAGCAGGTCGCTAAGAACATACTGCTCACGCCCGAGCGCACCTACACGCGCAAATTCAAGGAAATGATACTTGCAAAGCGCATAGAGCGGGCATTCACAAAAGACCAGATACTTGAGCTCTATCTTAATCAGATATATTTTGGAAACGGAGCCTACGGCATACAGGCCGCGTGCGAGGCATACTTCGGCAAACACGTAAAGGACATCGACGTAGCCGAGGCCGCCATGCTCATGGGGCTTATCAGTAATCCGACAAAATACTCTCCGTACCAGAACCCGTCCATAGCAAAAGCCAGACAAGAGCGCGTAATAAGGCTCATGTTAGAAAACGGCTTTATAACCGAGGCTGAAGAGAAAAAAGCGGCAACAAAGGTGCTCGACATCAAGCCAAGCCGGCCAAAGACCGTCTGGATAGGCCCCTACTTCACCGAGCACGTAAGGCGCTACCTCGAAGAGAAATACGGAGAACGTCTCTATAAGGAAGGCCTTCGGGTATACACCACCTTGAACGTCAAGTTCCAGGTGGCCGCGAACGAGGCCGTGGAGGCGGGACTTCGAGCCTACGACAAACGTAACGGCTACAGGGGGCCCATTGGCAACCTAAAGGCCGCAAGCGACATGGAAAACTTCAAAATCGAGACGCAAAAACAGCTTGGAAAAAACCCGGTGGCTATCAACAAGATATACCGCGGCATAATCACCGAGATTGACAAGACAAAAAAGACGCTCAAGGCCTATATCGGCACCACGCAGGGCACGATAACGCAGGAAAACTACGCCTGGGTAAAGCACTATAACCCAAAAGACATACCGGACGGCGCATATGACATGAAAAGCCCGCTCGATGTCCTGCATGCGGGAGATATCGTAGACCTCAAGGTGCTCAAGATAAACTACGAGGGAGACAATACTGTTCTTTCCCTTGCCATAGAGCAGGAACCACAGGCAGAGGCAGCGCTTATCGCAATGGAGCCATCTACCGGGTACGTCAGGGCAATGGTTGGCGGCTCGGACTTCTATTCCACGCAGTTCATACGCCCTACCCAATCGAAAAGGCAGCCCGGTTCGGCATTCAAGCCGCTTATATACGCCGCTGCAATAGACAGCGGCAAGTACACGCCTGCGACAACGGTACTCGACTCTCCGATGGTGTTCGCGGAGATAAAAGACGTTGTAAAGGAACACGAAACTGATTCTAAAAACGATTCCTTCGAATGGAAGCCAAGGAACTACGACGGCAAGTTCCTTGGCCCAACTACCATCAGAAAGGCTGTGGCGCTATCTAGAAACGTCATCACAATCAAGGTCCTTCAGGATATCGGCGTTGACCCGGCAATAGAGTACGCCAGAAAATTCGGCATCGAGAGCCCGCTTGCAAAAGACCTTTCCATAGCTCTCGGGTCTTCGGCAGTGACGCTTGAAGAGCTTACCAGAGCCTTCTCGACGATTGCGAACCGCGGCGTCAAGACAAGGCCGATATATGTAACAAAGGTCACGGACAAAAACGGCGTTGTGCTCGAAGAATTCAAGCCGGAAACGGAAGAAGTGCTTAGCCCCCAGAGCGCGTACATCACGACGAGTCTTCTGCAAGGCGTTGTGGAGCACGGCACGGGATGGAGGGCTAAGGCGCTCGGGCGTCCGTCCGCAGGCAAGACAGGCACGACAAACAACTTAAACGACGCATGGTACATCGGCTACACCACCGACATGATAACCGGCGTATGGGTTGGCTACGACAAGGAACGCATGCTCGGGCACGGAGAAACAGGCTCCACCGCCGCCTCCCCCATCTGGGTGGATTTCATGAAGGTGGCAATCGAGGGCACCGCGCCAAAGAGTTTCCCCATCCCCGAGGACATAGAGTTCGTCAAGATAGATTCCGAAACAGGCCTTCTCGCCACCCCTACGACAGTGAAACCTATATTCGAGGTCTTTAGAAAGGGCACTGCCCCAAAAGAGTTCTCTATCAAAAAACAATCAACCGGCTCAAGCGACTTTTTCAGGGAAGACCTCGGCGGAGACTCCCCGCCCCCAACACAAGGCGGCTCGATACCTGACGCAACGAAAAAACCCGTACCAGACGCCCTTTAACAGGCACTCCAGGGCTGCCCCATGCTATACGCCTTTATATCGGACATACACTCGAACCTCGAGGCCCTCTCTGCCGTGCTTACGAAATGCGCGGACATCGGCGCTGATAATATCGTCTGTCTCGGCGACATAGTCGGCTACAACGCAAACCCAAACGAATGCATAGAACTCATACGTAAAAACAACATACGCTCGGTCATGGGCAACCACGACGAGAGGGCCGCAGGACTTTGCGAGCCTGACACCTTCAACGCCGAAGCGCAGGCAGCTATCTACTGGACAAGAGAGGCCATGAGCCGTGAACACAGGGCCTATCTCAAATCTCTACCGCAGCAAGTAGACGAGAAAAACGGTATCTCTGCGGTGCACGGAACGCTTAGAAGCCATGACGAGTACCTATTTAGCGCAGAGGATGCGCCGTTCGAGCTAAAGCTCGTGCAGAAGAGCGCGATAAAAATACTTTTCTTCGGGCACACGCACTCGCCTGCGCTCTACGGCACAAAGACAGTACCCGGAGCCTCGGTGTACTTGCAGCAGGAAACGATACTTGACCCTTCAGGCATTTACCTCGTAAACCCGGGAAGTGTCGGGCAGCCCAGAGACGGCGACCCGAGAGCGGCGTTTTGCACATTTGACAGTGAAAGCGGCGTGCTGAAGTTCCATCGTGTCGAATACGACATAAAAAAAGCCTCTCAAAAGGTTCTGGCAGCTGGGCTGCCCGAATACCTTGGCAAGAGGCTTTTTACCGGAAGATAGATTTTCAAGCCGCGCCGTAGCAAAACGGCGCGCACATCAATGGACAGTGCCCTTGGACTCCTCTACGACCTCTTGTTTCTCTTCAGCCTTGAACGGGTCTTTGGTGAACTTCTCGCGGCAATGCTTGCAAACGAGGTATATGCGCTCCCTGTAGACGTCCTCTTCTATATCCGACTGGTTCATGTGCTCCATGGCGTCGAGAAGCTCGTTCATGCGCTCCTCTATCTCGCCGCCCTCGACGTCCTCGAGATATCCGTCGAAATCAGCGAAACTTCTCACCTCGACCACGTATTTCAAGGCCCCGGCCGCGAGTTCCCTGCCGCAGCCGTGGCATCTCGTTATTTTCATTCGTATAAGCTCCTTCGATAATATCCTACACTGAAATGATACCTTCAATTAAGCCGCTTGTCAAACCAATTGAATCTAAGATAAAATAAGGAAATATGCAGATTGACGAACTTACGCTAAAGACAGCTTCGCTTCTGACATTCGAATACAGGCTCTACTGGATAGTGGCGCTCTCCTACGCCCTTTCCGCCCTGATATACCTAGCGCACGCGCTCTCGGGCTCTAAAAAGGCGGCTTCGAGCGCCAAAGGGCTCCTGATAACGGCCTTCATACTGCATGTCGGCCTGATAGCGGTAAGGACCTACGAGGTGGAAAGAGCGCCGTTCCAGACGCTTTATGAAACGCTCTCGTGGTTCGCGTTCACGGCAGTAGGCACGTATTTGCTGGTATCGAGAAAATGGAAGGACGTTCACCTTCCGGCACTTTTTGTCACTACCCTTGCCGCCGGAGCCTGCGGCTACGCGCTTCTTACGAGGACCCCGGCTGCCGAACCCCTTAGTCCGCCGCTTCAGAGCTACTGGTTTGAGTCCCACGTCATACTGGCGTTTTTCTCCTACGCCGTGTTCATCGTAAGCTCGGCAATAGAGATATCGGCGGCAGTGGCATCGGGCTTTCTAAAGCGCGGCAGACAGTCGTTTCGCGGGTTCGAGGCCTCTGCCATGCACGGCTTCCATGCGACATCCTACAACCTTGTGCTCTTCGGGTTCCCTCTCCTGACCTTCGCGATATTTTCGGGCGCAGCATGGGCAAACGAGGCATGGGGCCGGTACTGGAGCTGGGACCCGAAGGAAACATGGTCGCTCATAACGTGGACAGTGTTCACGATGTATCTCCACTCGGCAAGGGTCCCGGGCTGGAGCGAACGAGTTGCCCCTATCCTTAACATACTCGGCTTCGTATGCATGATGATGACATTTCTTGGCGTAAACTGGCTCGCAAAGCTCCTTGGCATACCGAGCATGCACGTCTACGCCGTATAAAGGACTGCTTCCAATGACCGCGGAACATAAAACCAATTTGGCCGAAAAATCATACGCAGTCCTCACATCGCTTAAGACCTCGGTGTACCTGCTCCTTGTCCTTTGCGTGTTCTTCATGCTCGGAACGATATTTCCACAGGGCACGGAGTACGCTACTTACGAAAGCTCGGGCGGAAGGTTTCTTTTCCTGGTAAAGACCTTCGGCCTTTTAAATATCTTTAACGGCTCGGCCTTCCTTGCCGTATCGGGGCTACTTCTTATAAACCTCGCGTTTTGCTGCTATGAGAATTATTTTCGCGTAAAAGGCAGAAGAAGAAAAGGCTACGCTTCACTAACTTCGCCAGACCTTGTCATCGCGCTAAACTCCAAGCCGGACAAGGCACAAAAAATAATCGAGCGCATGTTTCTCTCGCTCGGGTTCAGGGAAAAGCCGTCATCAGAAAAAAACGTAATTGTATACGAAAAAGGAATCTACTACAGGTGGCTCACGTGGCTCTACCATGCTGCAATAGCAGCTTGCTTTGCCGGATTTGTCTTGTCGGGCCTTTATGTGAAAGAAGGCATGCTTACATTAAAAAAGGATACGCCTGCAAAGATAGAATCCTCCATGATGCCTGAAACGCTTGGATGGATGGCAAGCCCCGAGCCTCCGTCATATACAATCGTACTCGACAAGTTCTCTACCGAGTACGCCGAACACCCAAACCTCGACATGCCAGGTGACAAAATTGCAAGGCTCAAAGTGGCTTCGTGGCAAACTCCCCTTTCCTTTGACTTGTCAAAAGAAGGAATATTTCCAAAAGACTGGTTTTCGAAACTTAGAATCCTCGAGAACAGTTCTACAGCAACGGAGAAGACCATCGAGGTGAACGACCCTTTGAAATACAAGGGCTACACCTTCTACCAGGTCGGGTATGAGCAGGAACTCGAGCTTTCGGTAGAAGGCGCAAAAGAGAAAATCACGGTCACTGCCGGCCGCTCGGTTGATATCAAAGAGCTCGGGGTAAAACTTAAATTCGGAACACTTAGGACAGGCAACCTTTTTCAGAAGGATGGCACGGTGCGCGCAATCGAGCCCTATGTCATGGCAAAAATAGCGCCCGATAAGAACGCAAAGAATAAAAAGCCCGAATCCCGGAAAGAAGAAGCCCCGGTAAAGCTCGTTGTAAGTAAAGCGTCCGTTATTGCCGGGAAAAAGGTAACACTTACCGGGTACGACGAAAGCTCGATGCTAAGTTACCGCTACGACCCAGGTGTGCCGCTACTCTGGTTCTTTGGCTCGCTCGTGTTCATCATAATGACCCTAAGATGCCTGGGCTCGTGGCAGCGCGCCAGGTTTTCCATACGTGCAACGGATACAGGAAGTGTTGCAGAGATAAACGTAAAATGCATGGGGCTTTTCCGCTCAAAGGCCTCGCTTGTCTCGAACCTCGACTACGTGGCAAAGACCCGCATTTCGGAATGACTATCTCCGAGTTCATAGCGGAAATCAAAAAGCGCAAGGACTTAAAGGACGTCGCGTACCACGAGGTATTTCCCATGTGCTCTGCCTCGTACGCCGACAGCGCAAAAAAAACCGACAAACGCATAGAAAAGGCGCTCAACACCCTTGGAATCAAGAAACTCTACACCCATCAGGCCGAGGCAATAAGCTCGATACGTGGCGGTAGCAATACGGTCGTGATGACCCCGACCGCAAGCGGCAAGAGCCTCATATACAACATCCCTGTAATCGAAAACGCGTTAAAGGACAATGCATCGCGCGCCCTGTACTTATTTCCGCTTAAGGGGCTCGAGCAGGACCAGCTAAAGAACCTGAATGCCATGTTCGCGGAAATCGGCGACAAGGGCCTTAGCGCCGCTATTTACGACGGCGACACAACCGATTACAATAGGAAGAAAATAAGATCCAAGCCCCCTACCGTGCTCTTTACCAACCCCGACATGCTGCATCTTGGAATCCTTGCCTTTCACGCGAAGTGGGAGAGTTTTTTCCAAAACCTACGTTACGTCGTTATAGACGAAATACACGCCTACAGAGGAGTGCTCGGCTCCCATGTAGCGCAGCTTCTTCGGCGTCTGCGGCGCATCTGCTCGAAGTACGGCTCTAATCCAGTGTTCATAGCAAGCTCTGCAACCATAGCTAACCCCGGAGAACTTGCAACGATGCTAACCGGGCTGCCTTTTACCGTCACAGACGAGAACGGAGCGCCTTCGGGAAGAAAACATTTTCTCCTGATAGATCCGGCAAAGGACTTAAGCCCCTACACCATCGCAACGAAGATATTTACCGAAAGTATCGAGAACGGGTTCAAGGCAATTTGTTTTACAAAGGCAAGGAAGATAACAGAGCTCATGCACACGTGGGTAAAGGAAGGCTCCCCGAAGCTTAGTCCGCTCATAAGCTCTTACCGCGCAGGATATCTTCCGGAGGAAAGGCGCGAGATAGAACGCCGCCTCTTCTCCGGCGAGCTCTCGGGCGTCATCACCACAAGCGCTCTCGAACTTGGCGTTGATATCGGCGGGTTGGATGTCTGCGTGCTCGCAGGCTACCCAGGCTCCATAAGCTCCACGTGGCAGCGTGCCGGAAGGGTCGGCAGAGGCACAAAGGACTCTCTTGTCGTGATGGTGGCTCTCGAGGACGCGTTGGACAAGTACTTCATGCGTAGCGGCGAGGAGTTCTTCAATAAGAGCGCCGAGGCCGCTACACTCGATGCAGCAAACCCCGTGATACTGAAATCCCACCTTGCCTGCGCAGCCGCAGAAATGCCTGTACGATCGGCCGAGGCCGAATACGCGGAAAACGAGGACTCCGTCGAAACAGCGCTAAGCGAGCTTGTCGCTGAGAAAAAGCTCTGGAAGTCTGCGGTTAAAAGAACTTACAACCCGCGAAGCCGCTACCCTCACCGCGAAGTATCCATACGCGGCACAGGAGCGCCGTTTCGCATACTAAAGGAAATCAACTTAAAACCAATTGCCGAGAGCGGCACTTCGCGCGTAATGAGAGAGCTGCATCCGGGCGCAATCTACATGCACAGGGGCGAGCAGTATCTCATAACTTCCCTGCACCTCTCTGACAAAGAAGCGACCGCCCGGCCCGTGAGCGTGAATTACTATACATCCGCCATAACGGATGAGGAAACCGAGATACTTTCCGAGAAAAAAGTAATGTCCTCGTTTGGCAGCGAGATGTCGATTGGACGGCTGCGTATTACCGAAACGGTCCTTGGCTTTCGGCGTAAAGAGCTCTACACGAGAAAGGTTATCGAGGAATTGGGGCTTGAACTCCCGCCAACCGTATTCACGACAGAGGGCATGTGGTTTATCGTGAGCGATGAGCTGATAAACGCGATATCCGCTAAAAAGTTCAGCATCCCCGGCTCCCTGCACGCGCTCGAACACGCGCTCATCGCGGCCCTTCCCCTGTTCGCGCTTTGCGACAGAAATGACCTTGGCGGCAGAAGCTACACGCTAAACCCGGCGCTCGGGGCGCCTTCTATATTCGTCTACGACGCGCACGAGGGCGGCGTGGGGCTCGCGAAAAAAGGCTTCGAGCTTGCGGAGGACTGGTTCATGTCTACGAGAAAGATGCTATCGGAGTGCCCCTGCGAGGTGTCGTGCCCTTCCTGCACACAGGACCCACACTGCGGCAACAACAACGAGCCGCTCGATAAGCGCGGAGCAATACTTATCCTCAACGCCTTTCTTGGATAAAGGTCAAGACACGGCAAAACAATATTATTCGATGGATGAGAAAAGGGGCTGAAGCTTCTTTTTCGAGGACTCGAGGTGCTCGGGAAGCACCTTTGTCTCGGAGAGTACGGGCATGAAGTTCGTGTCCCCGTGCCACCTCGGCACTACGTGGCAGTGAAGGTGCTCGGCTATGCCCGCGCCTGCGGCAAAACCCAGGTTGAAGCCGACATTGAAGGCGTCTGGTTTATACAGTTCCTTTATTGCCTTTACCGAGTGCCTGATAAGCCGCCAGATGTCGATTGACTCGGCATCGCTTAAATTTTCCATATTCGCCTCGTGGCGCGACGGCGCCACCAGAAGGTGCGCGTTGTTGTAGGGGAATTTATTCAGTATGACTACGCTCGACTTGCCTGCGTAGAGGGTAAGACCATCATTTGACTTTCCTATAGCTGCATCGCAAAAAATACAAGACGGCTTGGGCTCCCTCACGGTATCAACGTATTCCATTCTCCAGGGGGCCCAGAGATTCTTCATGGCTTCTTAACTGTGTCCACCCTTTCCTTGAGTTCCTTGCCGGCCTTGAAAAACGGCACTTTTTTGGCGTCGACCTTTATGCCTTCGCCGGATTTGGGGTTCCTGCCCTGCCTCGAGTTCCGCTGCTTCACCTTGAAGCTGCCGAAACCGCGTATCTCTATTTTCTCGCCTTTTGCGAGGCTGTCGGCTATGCTGTCGAAGACGCTCGTTATGATTATCTCGACGTCCTTCTTGGTGAAGTTCGGCGCCTTCGCAGTTACTTCTTCGATAAGTTCGCTTCTGGTCATTCTCATCCTCCTAATGTTTAACGATACCCGGCATCATATACATTAAGCTAAAGGAAGAGGAAGCTTCGTTGACAAGCGTCCTCGCCCCCTCTTCCATCAATTCCTTGAAAAGCCCTTTCTTTCTCTCCGGATAAAGCACCCTCGGCTCTCCGGATATGCCCGCAAGCTTCCCGGCCTCGGTGATTGCGTCGCTAAGGTTGCCGAGCTTGTCAACGAGCCCGAGCCTCTTGGCCTCCGCCCCGGTGAACACGCGTCCGTTTGCAAGGAGCGCGGCCTCTTCCTTCTTTATCTTTCTTCCTTCCGAAACAGCGTCAACAAACTGGGAATGCGCGTCGTTGATAACGGACTGCAGCAGCGCCCTCTCTTCTTTTGTCATGGGCCTTGACGGAGAGCCCGTGTCCTTGAATTCGCCGCTTTTTATGGTCTCTGTTCTAAGACCGATTGTGCCAAAGAGCTTTTCCATGTTAACGAAGTTCGCAATAACGCCGATACTGCCTGTGATTGTTCCCGGGTTCGCCACTATCATATCGGCCGGAGCAGCTATATAGTAACCGCCAGATGCTGCCACGTTGCCCATGGAGATGACTACTTTTTTCTTCTCCTTTAGCCTCTTTACTTCCGTATATATCTCCTGCGAGGCCCCGACCGCGCCGCCCGGGCTGTTGACCCTCACAACAACGGCCTTGACGTCGTCTCTTCTCGCGTACTCGCGAAGCTTCTTGTTTATGGCGTAGGAATCGGTTATTACGCCTTCTATCTCGAGCACAGCGACCTTATCGCCAAAGCCGCCGCCTTCGTCATTCGAGAATATCGCGGTTATTGCCGATATTACTATCAGCGCCGTAAATACCGCGCCCATTGCCATCAGAAACTTCTTGAACTTTCCCATAATATAGAATCAGCCGCAGGCCGAATTATCCTCGTAAAGAATTAAATTACCGCCGTGCGCCGCCTGCCGCACTAATCCCCGCCGCCGTCTCCACCGCATCCGCCGGAATCGCCGCAGCTGCCGCTATCGGAACCGCCCGAATCACCGCTGCCGCCGTCCCCTCGACTGCCCCTTTTGCCGCTTCTGCTGCCGGACCTGTGCGCCCAGATGGAGAATATCACGACAAGCAAAACAACATTAATTACCAATATCACGAATATTTTGCTTGTCATACCAGTCCCGGTGACGTAGAAACTTTCTGCTGTCTGCTACGCGCCTTCGCCCTCGATTACACGCCTAAGGCTAAGCCCTATTTTCCTGTCATCGGGGTTTACGTTAAGTATCTCGACCTCGACCTTATCGCCGGCCTTTATGCCCGAGCCCTTCTGTTTACTCCTGTTCAACTCGGAAACATGTATAAGCCCCTCAACACCGCTCTCTATTTCTATGAAAGCCCCGAAGTCCGCTGTGCTCGAAACCCTGCCCTCTACGATATTTCCTGGGCTAAAACGCCCGGCAACCCCTGCCCACGGGTCATTCTCCGTAAGCCGTGTTGAGAGTGAGAAACGCTGCGCCGCCTTATCGACGTTCACCACAACGGCCTCGACCTCCTGGCCGCGCTTGAAGAGCTCAGAGGGATGCTTCACCTTTTTCCACGACATGTCTGATACGTGCACAAGGCCGTCGATACCCTCCTCAACGCCTATAAACACGCCGAAGTCCGTGATGTTCTTTACCGTGCCCTTTATCTTAGTGCCCTTGGGATAACGCTCTTCGATAGAATCCCAGGGATTGGCCTCCACCTGCTTTAAGCCAAGCGATATGCGCTTATTTACCGGATCCACGTCGAGTATCATTGCATCGACCATGTCGCCCGGCTTCACCTTCTGCGACGGATGGCGAAGCTTTGTCCACGACATCTCGGAGATATGCACTAGCCCCTCGAGCCCCGGTTCTATCTCCACAAAAGCGCCGTAATCTGTGAGATTGACGACCCTGCCCTTTATCCTCGCCTGCGGCTTGTAGCGGTCGGCTACACTTAGCCAGGGGTCAGAGGTAAGCTGCTTCATGCCAAGAGAAATCTTCTTTGTCTCGGCGTCGTATTTCAGTATTTTGACCTTCACTGCGTCGCCGACCTTCACGACCTGCGAGGGATGCGTAACCTTACCCCACGACATGTCGCTAAGATGCACGAGCCCGTCTATGCCGCCAAGATCAACGAACGCGCCGTAATCGGTGATGTTTTTAACAACCCCTTCAACGGCCTTGCCCTCTTCTATTTTGGAGAGCGTAACGCCCCTTAACGCATCCCTTTCCTCTTCGAGGATGACGCGCCTGGATATTATAAGATTGTTCTTTTTTCTGTTGTACTTGATTACCCTGAACTTGAATGATTTGCCGACGAGTTCGTCCGGGGATTTTACGGGCTTAAGGTCCACCTGAGAGCTTGGAAGGAACGCGGTCACGCCCATGACGCTTACATGGAACCCTCCGTTTACTTTTTTATCTATTTTACCGTCGACCGGAGTTTTGTTGTCGTGTACCAGTATGAGGTCGTCCCACACATGAAGCTGGTCTGCCTTGCCTTTGGAAAGTATAATATATCCGCGGTCATCGTCCCAGCGTAGTATAAGTACAGTAACTTCCTGGCCTTCCTTGACCTCGACCTTGCCGTCAGCGCCTGTAAACTCGGCTATAGGCACTATACCCTCGGCCCTGTACCCGACATCGACAATGACCGAGTCGCTTGTTATCTTCACTACCGTGCCTTTTACAAGCTCTCCTGCATGAGGCTCCTTCATGCTCTTTTCCAAAAGAGCTTCGAATTCGCTCACGCCTTTGTTGTCGAGTTCGTTCATGACCTGTCCCCCGCGCCTTAGTCTAGTTACGAAAATTTACTATATCACAGCCGTAAATAGAGTTCAACCTATTAATTTATATTAGGTTTTGCCCTCTATTAAAGCTCTTTAATGACAGCCCCGTCGAAACTTTCCAACACTCTGTTTACGACCTCTTCGATTATCCAGTCCGGTGTAGACGCCCCTGCCGATATGCCAAGCTTATTGACACCCTTGAACCAGTCAGTTGATATCTCGGAAGCGATCTCGATATGGTGCGTATTGGGCTGTATACCCCTGCAAATCTCGGCCAAACGCCTTGTATTTGGCTGGTTTTTCCGCCAACTACTATCACGCAGTCAACGAGCCTGGATATCTCTACACTGTCTTCCTGCCTGACGCTGGTAGCGCTGCAAATCGTGTTACAAACCTTCACCTCGTCTGCTATGGTGCGGCAGAACTCGGCAATTTCCCTGAACCTGGACTCTGACTGCGTTGTCTGCGCCACTATGCCGATTTTCTTTTTTCTTCCAATGGCTTTGAGCCCCTCGACCCCGGCAACGACCACTATATCCGCGCTCGCGCCGTAGCTTACCATGCCCTGGACCTCGGGGTGCTCCTTTTCGCCAACAACCACCACAAAATAACCGTCCGCAGTCAACTCGGAGACAAGCTCGTGGGTCTTCTTGACGAACGGGCACGTGGCGTCCACGATATTTAGCCCTTTTCTCTTTGCCTCGTTTATCTCCTCGTACTTAACGCCGTGCGACCTGATTATGACCGTGCCGCCCTTTATGTCGTCGAGCGAGTCCTTGGCAGTTATGTTAGCCGTTTTCTCGAGCGTTTCAACGACCTGAGGGTTGTGTATGATGGGCCCAAGCGTATGTATGTCGCCGCCCTTATTGGAGTCGGCGGAGGCAACCGCTATATTTATCGCCCTCTTGACTCCGAAGCAGAACCCGGCCGATTTGGCTATGTATATTTCCATGGTCATTTTTTCTTCTCTACCACTTCGATTATCCTTGCAACAACATCATCGAATCCCATGCCGCTTGTGTCTATATTCACGGCGTCATCCGCCTTTTGAAGCGGCGAGTTCTTTCTCGATGAATCCCTCTCGTCACGCTTTGAGATATCGCATGCCACCTTGCCGATATCCTGCCCCTTCGAGAGCCCGAGCTCGTCAAGCTGGCCAAGCCGCCTCTTTGCCCTGACATCGCCCGAGGCGTCGATAAAGAACTTGAAATCCGCCGAGTCCTTCAATACGACCGTTCCGATGTCTCTACCTTCCATCACAACGCCATGCTTCGCGGCAATGGATTTCTGAAGCCCAACAAGACGCTCTCTTACCGCCTTCTTCGATGAATAGCGCGAGGCAAGCTCCCCTGCCTTCTCCGTTCGTATGACGCCGGTATAGTCCTTGCCGTTTACAGATACTTTGAGGCCGTCCTCGGACAAAACAACATCGGCCTGTCCTGCGTATTCAGAAAGCGCCGCTTCATTATCCGCAGCCACCCCGTTTTCATCTGCTGACACGGCAAAGGCCCTGTACATCGCCCCTGTGTCCACGTACCTTAAGCCGAGCTTCTTTGCAACCGCCTTACTTACACTGGACTTACCTGAACCGGACGGGCCGTCAATTGCTATACGCAGTTCTTTTTTCAGGCCGAGGCCTCCTTTAGTATTTCGAAAAACGACGGGAACGATACGTCCACGCACGCAGGGTCTTCTATGTCTATGCCGTCCTTCGAATTAAGCGCGGCTATGGCAAAGGCCATTGCTATCCTGTGATCACCACGGCTATGAATTTTACCGCCTCTCACTGTAGCGCCACCACTACCCTTTATGACTATGCCGTCCTTTAGCTCCTCTGCATCTACGCCTATTGCAGTAAGAGATTCCTTCATGACCGTAATCCTGTCGCTCTCCTTTACCCTTAGCTCTTCAGCGCCGGTTATCTTAGTAGAACCTTCTGCAAAAGCAGCCGCTATGTTTATAATCGGGAACTCGTCTATTGCAGGCAAAAGCTCATCCCCGTTTATGTCGACACCATTTAGCTTCGACGTTCTTACAAGAAGATCCCCTGTGGGCTCGTCGTCGTCGTTCATGTTAACCACTTCGATAGCCCCGTTCATTTTTAAAAGGATGTCTATAATGCCGCGCCTGGTGGGGTTTAAGCCGACATTTTTAATCAGCAGCTCGGAGCCGGGCGTAATCATGGCTCCTACGATAAAGAACGCGGCAGAGGAAATATCTCCTGGCACTTTTATGTCAGCGGCCTTTAGCGAAGCCGCTCTCTTAACCGTTGCCTTGTTGCCGTCTACCCTTATATCAACGCCAAACTTCTTGAACATGCGCTCGGTATGGTCTCTGCTCTTTGCAGGTTCTTCTACCGAGGTCTCGCCCTCTGCAAAAAGCCCGGCAAGGAGTATAGAGGACTTTACCTGCGCGCTAGCGATTTTACTTTTATACGCAATGCCTTTTAAGGCCTTGCCCTTCACTGTCATGGGCAAAAGCTTATCGTCAAGCGCGCTTATATCAGCGCCCATCATTCTTAGCGGCTCTATTACGCGCTTCATAGGGCGCTTTCTTAGAGAATCATCTCCGTCTATTACCGACGTAAACGATTGTGCCGCAAGTATGCCTGTTAAGAGCCTTGCCGTGGTGCCGGAATTGCCCGCATCTATTACGCCAGATGGGGCCTTTAAGCCGTTTAACCCAACGCCGTGCACGATGAGGCGCGACTTTGACGGGCTCTCTATCTTGACGCCCATTGCCCTGAAAGCGCCGGCTGTGTGCAGGTTATCGTCGCCTTCGAGAAAGTTCGTTACCTCGGTAGTGCCGTCCGCAATGGAACCCAGCATAACGGCCCTGTGCGAGATGGACTTATCGCCGGGAACCTCGATAGAGCCGGAAAGAGATTTTATTGGATTTATTTTTCTTATCTTCAACAATACACCAACCGATATATTAATTATGACCCCTGAATTCTTTCGGCAGACGCGGCCTGTTCCTTACCTTTATTGGCATAAACCAGGTTAATAACGACCAAGGCCAGCACCAACACTGCGTTCAAAACAAGGAAAAAATCTAACGCGCCGCCGTATATCTTTCCCCCGCTTCGCGCTCCGGTAAACTTCATAAGCGCAAGCATCGAATATGGAAATAGGAATATGATAACAACTTGGCAAAAAAGCCACGGCGAAAATCTTTTACGCCACTGCCTGATTATAACCGTAATAAAAAAAACGAAATATAACAGATAAAAACAGACTTCCCACCAGGCAGGGTTGCCACGGCCCGAAAACACAAAATATACCACTAAAGCAAACAACCCCAACGCAATAAAACCAAAAACGCCGTACATGAATACGGCAATGCCGCTTAATATCCTATCGGGTTTGGTTAATGCCGCGTCCTCGTTCATCTTCACGCATACCGTTACATACTGCAGAGAGCTTAGGCCATAACCTGCCGTTTAAATTGATATTTTTTTAGTATAGCATACTAACATATTGAATTTCCAGAGTTTTTTAGAATACAAAAAACTCTCAAAAATACGCGTTACGCTGAATATGTCTATAGTCTAAAAACGCAACAACAAGGCTGGGTTAGAGAATAAAATTAAGGAACGATATTACCTATTTTTTAAGCGCGTCGCGTATGTCCTTGGCCCTCTGAAAGTCTGCCTTTATGGCATCGTACTCCCCTTTGGAGATATGACCCTTTATATTTGTAAGCACGCGCTCGAACTTTTCTATGGTCGAGAGAATGGCTGCTTTATTCATGTCGCAGATATCGGCCCACATCTCGGGCGAGCTTGACGCGATACGCGTAAAGTCCTTAAAGCCTCCGGCAGTGTATTTTAGAATGTCGTGGTCCTTGATTTCCTCGTCAATGTCCTCTATAGCATTGACAAGCGAATAGGCTATTACGTGCGGAAGATGGCTTATGGCAGCAAGCGCGATGTCGTGTGTTTTCGCATCCATTATAACGACCTCCGAGCCCGCAGCCTCCCAGAGCGCCCTTACCTTCTGAAGCGCTTCTTTGTCGGTCTTGTCCGTGGGGGTCAGGATGCATTTACGCTTTACGTAAAGGTCTCGCACCGCAAACTCTGCTCCCGAGTTCTCGGTGCCCGCAATCGGGTGCGCTGCGACAAAATGCGCGCCCTTCGGCATCAAAGGCTCGACCGCCTTCACAACCTCTTCCTTGACGCTTCCAACGTCCGTGACGATAGCGCCTGGCTTCAAATTTCTGGCAAATGAAGAAACAATCGAGGCAATGCTTTTGACAGGAACGCAGACAACTACAAGGTCTGCGTCTTTTACGCCCTCGTTTACGTCATGGGTATAGGAATCGATAAGCCCCATGGACACGGCGGTCTTTAGGTTCTTCTCACCCCTGCCCACGCCGACTATGGTGCCGGCAAGCTTCTTATCCTTTAGCGTATAGCAGAGCGAGCCGCCGATCAGCCCTACCCCTATTATGGCAACCTTTTTAAAAAAGGGTTCCATCAGCCGAGAGCCCCGCCGCTCTTAGAGCGTCCTTCCGATTGCCTTGGCAATTGCGCGAAGCTCGTTCATGAGCACGTCGAACTTCTTGGGCTTTAACGACTGCGCTCCGTCGCATAGCGCGTTCTCGGGGTCAGAGTGGACTTCTATCAAAAGCCCGTCCGCGCCGATAGCGACCGCTGCCTTTGAGAGCGCGGAAACAAAGTTCCATTTTCCTGCCGCGTGGCTCGGGTCTATGAACACGGGTAGATGCGTCTCCTCTTTAAGAACCGGCACGGCGCTAAAGTCGAGCGTGTTCCTTAGCGCTGTTTCGAAGGTCCTTATGCCTCTTTCGCAGAATATGATATTGGAATTGCCCTGCGAAGCAACGTACTCAGCGCTCATCAGGAGCTCTGCGATGGTGTTTGCAAGGCCGCGCTTAAGTAGCACGGGCTTCCCTGCCTTGCCTGCCTCCAGCAGAAGGCGGAAGTTCTGCATATTCCTCGCGCCTATTTGAATGATGTCGACATACTTGCAAAGTAGGTCGATGTCTCTTGGGTCCATAAGTTCGCTAACGAGCGGCAGCCCGGTTGCCTTCTTTGCCTCTGCCATGAGCTTAAGGCCATCTTCGCCAAGCCCCTGGAATGTGTAAGGAGACGTTCTCGGCTTGAATGCGCCGCCGCGAAGCATCGTCGCGCCGCTCTTCTTCACCTTCTCTGCGCAGTCGAGCATAAGCTCTCTTGTCTCAACACTGCACGGGCCTGCGATTACCTGCACCTTCTCGCCGCCTATCTTCACGCCACCAATGTCAAGAACGGTCGTCTCTTTCTTAAACTCACGGCTAACTAGCTTATAAGGCTTTAAGATGGGCATCACGTTCTCGACACCCGGTATTGCAGAGAGCGGAGCCTCCGCAAGCTTTGCCTCGTCTCCGATTGCGCCGATTATCGTTCTCTCTTTGCCCTTGGATATGTGCACCGCGAGCCCGAGCGCCTTTATCCTTTCTACAACGTGCTCGATTTCCTGCTCGGTCGCGTCCTTCTTGAGTACTATTATCATGAATAACCCCCCGGTCTTTGTATAGCCCATACGGCTTTTTTATTTTATCCTGCTCCCCGCGCCTCGATAATCAAGGCCAGCGGTTTTTCAGTCTACTCCATCACCTTAAAGAACGCCTCGAGAAAACGCCTGTTCTCGGCCTCGGTGCCGACTGTTACGCGTATGTACTCCGGAAGAGAGTAGCTCTTCATGGGCCTGACTATCACGCCCTTCTTTAAAAGCTCGTTATACACGACATCTCCCCTTCCGACCTTCACAAGAAAGAAATTCGCCTCGGTCGGAACGCATACAAACCCCTTTCTCTCGAGCTCTGTAAATAGCATCTGTAGCCCGTCGCTGTTGGTTTTCCTGCTCCTCTCGACATGCTCTGTGTCGTCCAGGGCCGCGGTTGCCGCAACCTGGGCAAGGCTATTGACGTTAAATGGCTGCCTCACTCTGTTTAAGTAATCTATGATTTTAGGGCTTGCGATGCCGTAACCAACCCTCAAGCCCGCGAGCCCGTATATCTTCGAAAACGTCCTGAGTATGATAACGGCCTTGCCTGAATCAAGGTACTTGATAGAATCCGGAAAATCCCTGTCAGTCACGTACTCGACATACGCCTCGTCTATTACTATGATCGCGTTCTTCGTGGCCTTTGCTATAAAGGCGTCGAGCTCTTTACCCTTTACTATCGTTCCGGTCGGATTATTCGGGTTCGATATGAACACAAGACGCGTCTTGTCGGTAAGCGCATCTCCGAGCGCCTCCATGTCTATCGTCAGATCATTTAGCGGTGTTTTTACAGACACCCCGCCTGCTGCCTGCGTAACAAGCGGATACACGGCAAAGGACGGGTCTCCCATGAGCACCTCGTCGCCGGGCTTTAAAAAGGTGCGGATTAGAAGCTCGATAATCTCATTCGAGCCGTTGCCGATGATGAGCGAATCCTCAGATACCTTCAAAAACGCCGCAAGCCGCTTCTTTAGATAGTAGCACGAGCCGTCCGGGTAGCGGTTTAGTTTGGTAAGCTCCCTGGCTATCGCCTCGACCGCCTTCTTAGAGGGGCCAAGCGGGTTCTCGTTACTGGCAAGCTTTATCGAACCCTGTATGCCGAGCTCGCGCTCGAGTTCCTCGATAGGCTTACCCGGAGGATACGGAGTAAGAGCTGCAATGCCGTCACTTACGGTTATATTCATCTCTTCCATCGTCTTTGCCATCTTCGCTATGCGCCTATACTCGACTTCGGGTACGAACCAAGCACCTTTATAAATGAGCTAAGCTCGGATACGTCGTGTATCGCGTCCTTTATTTTTTTATCTGTTGCGTGGCCGTCTATGTCAACAAAGAACACATACTGCCATGCCTTTGTCCGAAGCGGCCTTGACTCTATTTTCGTAAGGTTGATGTTACGCCTCGCAAACGCGCCGAGCATCTTAAAGAGCGCTCCCGGCGCGTCCTTTATGGCAAAGAGCACCGAGGTCTTATCATGCCCGGTCTTCTTTGCCTCTTTCTTGCTGATTACGAGAAAGCGCGTTATATTGTTCGGGTTGTCCTCTATCTTTCTCTCAACGGCTTTCAGGTCGTATATCTTTGCCGCTGCCTCGCTAGATATCGCCGCGATGGATGAGTCCATGGAGGCCATCTCCGCTGCCATGGCTGTGCTCGATACATCCATAGTCGAGACATTTGGCATGTGCGTCTTAAGCCACTTCGAGCACTGCGCGAGCCCGTGCGGGTGCGAGCAGACCTTCGCTATTTTCTCCATCTTGCCGCTCTTATTTAAAAGCGACATGGAGATTTCCACCATCACCTCAGCGCATATCTTTAGCGTGGAGGTGACGAACAAATCAAGCGTATGCGTAACTGCGCCCTCTGCCGAGCTTTCTACCGGCACAACACCGTAGTCGGCCATGCCCCTGTCAACCGCATCGAAGACCTCGGAGATGTCTTTTTTCGGGTTAAGCGAGCCCGAGAGCCCAAAGTGCTGCATCGCTGCCTGATGCGTGAACGTGCCAAGAGGGCCGAGAAAGGCAATCTTTAACGGCTTTTCAACGGACAAGGTCGCGCTCATTATCTCGCGATAAATGTTCTTTATGAGCTTTGCGTTAAGTGGGCCTTTACTAAGCGCGCTTACCTTGTTTAACACTTCCCTCTCGCGCTCTGGAACGTAGAACTCCTTACTCTCGGCAAGCTTGGTCTTCCCGACCTCGACCGCTATCGAGGCGCGCTTATTTAGAAGCTTTACGAGCTCGACATCCAAAGAGTCGATACGCTTCCTTAACTGCTTGAGTTTTCCGCTGTTTTTCATGAGTTTATGGCCCTTAAGCCGTAAAAAATCAGCATAGATTATTTCAGGGCCGAAATCAATAGAAATATTAGGTTATTACGGGCTCTGGTTACTTGAATACCCCCATCTTCCGGAATTTATCGTAACGTCCGGAGACAAGGGCATCGGGGGAGAATTTAGATAGCGATTCTATCTCTTCGAGCAGCGCCTGCTTCAGGTTCTCTGAAGCCTCTTTCTGGTCCCTGTGCGCGCCGCCAAGGGGTTCTTTCACGATTTTGTCTATTATGCCAAGTTCGAGGAGCTCGGAAGCCTCCATCTTAAGGGCCTTTGCAGCCTCGTCGGCCTTTGAGCCGTCCTTCCAGAGTATTGCCGCGCAGCCCTCCGGCGATATGACCGAATAGGTCGAGTACTCGAACATCAATACCTTATTAGCCACCCCTATGGCCAGGGCCCCTCCGCTTCCGCCCTCGCCTATGATAGCGCTAACGACCGGCACCCTAAGCTTCGACATCACAAGAAGGTTCCTTGCAATGGCCTCGCTCTGCCCTCTTTCCTCTGCCTCTATGTCAGGGGCAGCGCCGGGGGTGTCAATGAGCGTAACAAGCGGCCTGTTAAACCTGTCGGCAAGCTCCATCAACCGGAGCGCCTTTCTGTAGCCCTCGGGGTGCGGCATGCCGTAGTTCCTTCTTACGCGCTCCTTTGTGGTTCGGCCCTTTTGCTGGCCGATTATCACCACAGCCGTTCCGCCAATCCTTCCGAGCCCGCCGACAATCGCCGGATCGTCCTTATAGAGGCGGTCGCCGTGGAGCTCGATGAACTCATCGGTCATGTTCTCGATGTGATTTAGCGTGTACGGCCGCTGCGGATGCCTGGCAACGAGCGTTACCTGCCAGGGAGTGAGACTTGAGAATATCTTTTTCTTAAGCGCGGCGCTTTCCTTCTCGAGCTTTTTTATCTCAGAGCCGTTGTCAGCGCCCTCTTCGTCCTGCGCCTTCTTGAGCGCGGCTATCTCGGCCTCGATATCGTCTATGGGTTTCTCGAACTCGCGTGAATGAAGCTTTGTCATATCCCTCCGTAAATATCTCTACGAGAACTCTACTACCGTTCCCTCTATTGTTTTCTTTATCTCTGTAACGGCGTCGTCGTCCGGGTTTATCTTGAACTCATCCGAGAGCCCGATAATCACCTCTCTTGAGTCCGGATACAAAAGATGCAAAAACACCGGAGACTTCCCGGGCCTCGATTCGAGCACCTTCCTAAGCGACGGAAGCGCGGCCTCGTTAAGCACGGCAACGGAAGCCTTGATGTGCGTCTTCTTCGGTTTTCTGTCCTTTGCGTCGTCTATGGAGACGATATCCCTTGCTATTATCTTATACTCCTCGGCCTCGACGGTGTCAACAGCGCCGTTATTGGCGGCATTGGCCCTTGCCGCTTCCTTCTCTAACTTTCCGGAAACGACAACAGGCTCATCCGAAGAGACAAGCTCCTTGCATTTGGCATAGAGGTCAGAGAATATCACGACCTCGACAGCGCCGCTTATGTCCTCGACCCTCGCAAATCCCATGCGAGAGCCCTTTTTGGTCGTAGTCTCGCGCATGCTGGTGACGATGCCTGCCACAGACACGTCGTCGCCGCTGGATTTGTCCATAAGAGAGTCGGTCGTGTCGGTTGTGAAAAACGAAAGCTCCTTTAAATAGCGCGAGAGCGGATGCGCCGTTATGTAGAAACCAAGCGTCTCCTTTTCGTACAGAAGAAGCTCCTTTTCCTCCCATTCCTTTGCCCCGGCCGGGATGTCGTCGGTTGAGGCGGACTTCTTACCACCGCCGCCGCCCATCACGTCGAATAATGACGTCTGCCCGGCCTCCCTGTCCCGCTGCACAGCGGCAGCAGCGTCCATGGCCTTGTCAAGGGACTCAAAGAGCGCCTTTCTAGGCTTTTTCGTAAAGTCGAATGCCCCGCACTTTATAAGGCTCTCAACGACCTTCTTGTTCAACTTCCTCGAATCTACGCGCGAGAGAAAATCCGTAAGCGAGAGAAACGGCCCCTCGGCCCTTACTTCGAGAACCGACTCTATCGCGGCAGAGCCGACGTTCTTGACGGCAGCAAGGCCAAAACGTATGGAGTCCTCGCTGACGGTAAAGTCCACTGAGCTCTCATTTAAATCCGGGGGAAGAACTTTAACGCCTGTGTCGCGGCACTCGCCCATGTACTTCATCACCTTGTCGGTGTTGTCCATGTTGATTGAGAGAAGCGCGGCCATGAACTCGACCGGATAGTGCGCCTTAAGATAAGCCGTCTGGTACGCGACCATTGCGTACGCCGCGCTGTGGCTCTTATTAAAGCCGTACCCCGCGAAGTGCGCCATCAAATCGAAAATCTTTTCGGCCTTTTTAGGCGGCACGTTGTTTTTCTTGGCTCCTTCGAGGAACTTCTCCCTCTGCTCGAGCATGACTTCGTGGACCTTTTTGCCCATGGCCTTTCTTAGCACGTCGGCGTCTCCGGGGGTATATCCGGCGAGCACCTTCGATATTTCCATGACCTGTTCCTGATAGACCATGACGCCGTAGGTGTTCTCGAGTATTGGTTTCAATTGCTCGAGCTCGTATACAATGGGCGTCTGTTTGTGCTTACGCTTTATAAAGTCATCTACCATGCCGCTTTGCAGAGGCCCCGGCCTGTAGAGCGCAACGGTTGCTATCATGTCCTCGAAGGTCTCAGGCTTCAATTTACGAAGAAGCTCCTTGATGCCGGTGCTCTCTAGCTGGAAGGTGCCGTTCGTTAGCCCTGCGGCAACGAGCTTGAAGGTTTTTTCATCCGAGAGCGGAAGATTGTCGATGTCGATGTCAACGCCGCGGTTCCTTTTAACGGTCTTCACGGCCCTGTCTATTAGCGTAAGCGTCTTGATGCCGAGGAAATCGAACTTAACGAGCCCGAGTTCCTCGATGTTCTTCATCGCGTACTGCGAGGTAACGAAGTTGTCCTTCTGCCCTTTATAGAGCGGAAGGTACTCGACAAGCGGCGCATTCGAGATGACTACACCTGCGGCATGCGTTGAGGCGTGGCGAGGAAGCCCTTCGAGCCCCTTTGCCACCTCGATAAGCTCGGCAACCCTTGCGTCGGCCTTTATAAGGTCCTTTAGCTTTGCCTCGTCCTCAACTGCCTTTTCTATGGTGATGCCAATCTGGTTTGGCACGAGCTTGGATATCTTGTCAACGTCTGCGTAAGGCATATCGAGCGCCCTGCCGACGTCGCGAATAACGGCCCTGGCCTTCATCTGTCCGAAGGTGATGATTTGCGTCACGTTATCGCTGCCGTACTTTTCCGTAACATACTTTATGACGCTATCGCGCCCCTCGAAGCAGAAATCGATGTCTATATCAGGAAGGCTTATTCTGTCCGGATTTAGAAAACGCTCGAAGAGAAGGTTATAGCGTATGGGGTCGAGGTTGGTGATGCCTATCGCGTATGCAACGAGGCTTCCTGCAGCGCTTCCCCTACCCGGTCCTACGGGGATATTTTTACTTCTCGCGTATTCTATAAAATCGCTCACAATGAGGAAGTACCCGGGAAACCCCATGCGGTTTATGACGGTAAGTTCTTTCTTGAGGCGCTCATAATACTGCCATTTGACCGAATCAGCATCCATGCCCTTTGCGGCCATTGCCTTTAGCCTTACTTCAAGCCCTGCCTCGGCCTTCTTGGCAAGGAACGCGTCGAGCGTTTCGCCCTTGGGAAGCGGAAAATCCGGCAAGTGCGACTCGCCAAACTTTAGCTCCAGGTTGCAACGCTCGGCTATCTCGATTGTATTTTGCACGGCCTCTGGCACGTGACTGAAGGCCCTTATCATCTCTTCCGGGCTTTTTACGTAGAACTCGTCGGTAGTAAACCGCATGCGCGTTGAATCGGACATGGTCTTGCCCGTCTGTATGCAGAGAAGCACCTCGTGCCACCTTGCGTCCTGTTTATTCAAATAATGGCAGTCGTTTGTAGCCACAAGCGGAAGCCCCGTGCGCTTTGCGAGCTCGAGCATGCCCTCGTTAACCTTCTTTTGCTCCTCTATGCCGTTATCCTGGATTTCAAGGTAAAAGCGCCTGTCAGTGAATATCTCGGAGTACTCGCGCGCAACATCTTCCGCGCGTTTGGGGTTACCTTCCATGAGGTTCGAGGCCACCTCCCCATGAAGGCACGCGCTAAGGGCGATTAGCCCTTCGTTATAAGTTCTAAGAAGTTCCTTGTCAACGCGCGGCTTATAGTAAAAGCCGTCGAGGTAGGCCTTGGTAAGGAGCTTGCAGAGGTTATGGTAACCCTTGATGTTCTTAACGAGCAAGACGAGGTGGTGGAAGTTCTCACCATACTCCCCGCCCCTTACTGGTCTTGATCTGTCGTCGTGGCGGCCCTGGGCAACGTAGACCTCGCAGCCGATAATGGGCTTAACGCCGCTCGTCATGCCTTTTCTGTAGAAGTCTATTGCGCCAAAAAGGTTGCCGTGGTCGGTCATCGCGACCGCGGGCATCTTCATTTCCTTTACGCGCTCGAAGAGCCGCTCCGGGCGGATGGCGCCGTCAAGAAGGCTGTACTGCGTATGCAGATGAAGATGTACGAACCCGGCGTGTTTCATACACTGAAAAATACCACACTTGGAGGTATTTTGGTAGAAGAAAACCCGTCAAAAAAGACAGCGGGCAAAATAGCGCTACTTGTCCTTGTTGGCTTTTCTGAACCTTTCATAGGACTTCTCGATAATCTTAAGAGCTGCCTCTTTCTTTTCCCAGCCCTCGATGCCGGTCTTCTTTTCCTCAAGATCCTTGTAAACGGAAAAGAAGTGCTCGATTTCCTTTAAAAGATGCGGCGGCACGTCCTTTAAGCACTTAAGATGGTTCCAGAGCGGGTCTCTTACCGGAACGCAAAGTATCTTTTCATCAGGCCCCTTTTCATCCCACATCTTGAAGAGCCCGACCGGTTTTGTTTCGATAAGACAGCCAGGGAATGTCGGCTCCCACACAAGCACAAGGGCATCCAGCGGGTCTCCGTCCTCTGCAAGGGTATCGGGGATAAAGCCGTAATCGCTTGGATAGTGCACAGCGGAAAAGAGCATGCGGTCGAACTTTATGACCTTTTTTTCCTTGTCGTACTCGTATTTATTCCTGCACCCTTTTGGAATTTCTATCATCACCGGAACGGTGACTTCTTTTGCTCTCTTTCTTGTTTTTATCGGCATGATATGGCCCTCACTTCGTCCTCCAAGACAGTTTATTATCTTTGATATATTTTATGGAATTAACAGCCCGTCCTGTTTTTAGCAGGCGGCCAATGTCCTCAAACGAGTCTACATCATACCATTTTGGAAGGAGTTTTGCATCAATGCCCTCGCGTTTGGCAATCTCTAACGTCTCAGATAACACGGCAGAGGTGCCCCAGTCTACGCCTTTGAAAATAGCCTCCTTCGCCGTGCCAAGCCCTATAAGATAGTACCCGCCGTCTTCGGAAGGGCCGAGAATAAGAGACTCTTTATAGGCCTTTAGCAGAAGAAAGGCTTCGGCTATGTACTCCTTTGGCATGTCCGGAGAATCGCTGCCTATCATGACAACCCGCCTACACCCTGAGGCAAAGGCATCCACAAAGGCCGCATACATCTTTTGGCCTAAATCTCCGTCTTTTTGACATGTTACAGCTACTTTCTCAGGAATAATATCAGATAATTCTGCGTTAGCTTCATGCTTGGCAACGCAGGCTATGACATCGATAGATTGACCAGAGAGTCCTATATTAAGGAATGTATCCTTGATAAGACACGTATAAAACACAGCCGCCTCTTCTTTGGTAAGAGACGGCGTAAGTCTTGTCTTTACAAACCCCGGCCTCGGGGCCTTAAGCATGACTATAATGGCATTGCCGCTATTATTCACCTGACCAGCCCCTCCTCCATGGAATAATAACACATAAGAAAGGGCAAGGACAACCTACAGATACGTTATGCTCCGCTTAAACTCCTTAAACGGCACGCCATCGAGCTCGATGTAGGGATCCGGGCCAAAGTAGTTTAGCGGCTCTCCCTTTTGAGGCGGCGTAAGCACGATGTCTCTGCCGCGGCTAAAGAGCACCCTGTTCTCGTCAATTGAGCCGAAGTAGTACTCCTTCCTCGAAGCATCCTTGGACGCCTCGGATATATCCACCGGCACCCAGCCCTCGCCTTCGACATAGAACCTTGCCCAGCAGTGGTAGCCGCCCTCGACGGTCTCGGGCTTGGATATTCCTGCCTTTAGCGGAAACCCCATCTCGAAGACAACGGGAATGGACTCGACCTGAGAAAGCGAGGCAAAGAAGGAATGAAAGTCCGTGCAATTGCCCGTGCCCTTTTCTCCGCCCGACACAGAGAGGCACACGCGGTTAACATCTCCCCGGCCCCAGCCGGGGATGTTTTTACTGTATTCCATGTTCTTAAGAACAAAGTCGTAAATGCCACTGGCTTTTTCCCTGACCGTTACGGCGCTGCCTGCTGCCCCGCGCGCAAAGGCGCGCACACGGTCGTTATGCACGGCCATCCGCGAAGGCCTTAGATACTTCTCGAACACCCTGGCATCGGCCTTGTCGTTAGAGGTCTTCTTGGAAGCCGGGACCGCGACCTCGCTTCTCTCTATCAAGTATTCTATCGTAAACGTGTACCCCTTATCGGTGCGTGGAGCGCTGAAGTAGAGCATTGCATTGCCCCAATCGGCATCGTAGCGAAGCTCGGCCTTCGAAGGAGATTGCGTTATGCGCGCCTTCAGTACGCGCTGCTCCGCTGTATCGGGCGGGTACGGCACCCATACGCTGGTAGCGCCCTTGCCGGGAGCGACAGTGAAGGAATACTTAAGCTCTATGACGCGCTTCCCTTGCTTCCCCTGGTCTGCCACGCATAGGCCGGCAAAGGAAAACACGGCAACAAAAGCCGCCCCAAAAAGCATATTAGAGTATCTTTTGAAAAACATTTACTCTCTCTCCATGGTAATGTCGATATGCCGCCTTAGTGATGGTGCTTATGCTCCGTCTCCGCAGCAACAAGCACATGACTAAAGCCCTCGATGACCTTTGCGCCTTTTTTACTGAAGGCAAAGTCTATGTACTCCTTTAACACGCCCTTGGGCTCGCCTTTGGTAACGATGTTATAGTCCTGGTAAAAACGGTAGATATCGCCGACATTTTTCGATGTCGGCATCATGCCGTCGACCTTTAGTATCTTCACATCATCGGACTCATACCCGTATATCTGCTGGCCTATGGCAGCCTCGCTCTCCATCACAAGCTTGTTGGTATACTCTACCGGGTTTACCTTACCCTCGGGCCTTAGCTCCTCGACCTCCTTACCATACATCGTGAGCTTCTTATTCACCATGTGCTTTACGCACGGAGCTAACATGACGTTTAAAATCGGCATATCAGCGCCGCCGACGTCCTTCCAGTTCTTTATCGTGCCGTCATATATGCCCTTTAGCTGGTCATAGGTAAGCGCGCTTACGGGGTTGGCCTTATTGACGATGAACACCACAGGCGACTTTGCTATCACAGTCGTGACCGCGTCTTTGGGAAGATTCTCGGAAAGGCCGTTTTGCGTGCTGACGCCTATGTCGGCCTTGCCTTCCGAGGCCTTATACACGCCAAGCGTGCAGCTCGACGGGTCATAGGCAAAGTTTACGCCTTTTTTCATCTTAACAAACTCCTCGGCCAACGCCTTTGCGAGCGGAAGGCTGCACGGGTCCCCGGATATGGTAACGGTATTGTCTTCTGTAAACGCCATTGCAGCCGGAAAGAGGGCCAGCATAAAAACAGCGGCAAAGGCCGCGATGATGCTTCTATTCACCGGTAAAACCTCCAGACAGTATTTATTACTGAAATTGTAAGATAGATGAAAGGAATAAGTCAAATCGATATTTTCAATATATTTTGCATTCCCTATAGAGAAGCGAAGAGCACCTTATCTGTAAATACCTTGCAGGCCGGGGAAAGCGTGCGCGTCCTGTCCGTGATGACGAAAAAGCTCCGCTTTAGCTCAATGCCACGCACCTTCAGAAGTCTGAGGCTTTTGCACCTTACCTCATTCTCGACAGCGTACTTCGAGACAAAGGCCATTCCGAGCCCCTCCATAAGCCCTCTTTTTACCGCCTCTGTGGAGCCAAGCTCGGCCGCGATATCCAGGGCGTCGACATCCACGCCTGCCTTCTTAAGTGCAGCATCGAGTGTTTTTCTCGTTCCAGAGCCGTCCTCTCTTATCACAAGCGGTATGCGGCAAAGGTCTTTTGCGCTAACGGCCTTTACTTCCTTAAAATGCCTTGCCGAAGCCGCAAGGACAAGCTCGTCCTTCAGGAATTCACGCGATATAAACCTCTTGTCAGAAGGCTTTGCCCCTACAACCCCAAGCTCTATGTCCCCGGCCTTTAGCATTGCCTCGATGCCGCGGCTGTCACTTATCTTAAGCGTAACCCTGACCTTTGGGAAAGCGGCCCTGAAGCGGCCGATGTACTTTGGCAAAAGATACTCCCCTGGTATGGTAGAGCCTCCAATCGAGACCGTGCCGCCAAGTTCTCCCTTGAATTCCTTGATTGCCTGAAGCGCCTTGACCCGCGTAAGCGCGATTTCTCTGGCGTGCTTATATAGAAGCGTCCCTGCACGTGTTGGCACGACACTTCTGCCGACCCTGTCAAGGAGCTTTAGCCCGACCTCGTCCTCAAGGGCCTTTATGTGGCTGCTTATCGTCGGCTGCGTAAGAGATAACCTCTCCGCTGCCTTTGAAAAGCTTTTAAGCTCCATCACCGCTATGAACACATCGAGAAATCTAAGCTCCATAATTCCCCTCGGCTTTTTTTAGCTTATCGCCGCTCCGTTCGTATATAGAAACGGGTGAGATACAAGCATTACCAAGAACTTTTATAAGCTCCTTGAGATTACCCTCCTCTGCCGTAATCACAAGCTCACAGCCCTCGGTAAGGCTCTTTGGCGCAGGGTCGAGCCTGAAGGCAACGCCTTTTTCCTTCAAGACCTCCTCGGCCTTAAGCACCGTGTGAGTGGATCCGAATGTAAGAATATAGCTCATGGTTAAAATCTATCAGTTCCAACGGCCAAAGGCAAGCTGCATGGACTTATAATGCAACCGCCCTGTTGATTGAATACTTATGATAAAGATAGTATCAAAAAAGCCCCAAATTAAAAGGCGGCGCGCTATAAGCGTGCCGCCTTTTGTTTTCTAAAATAACAGAAGCTTACTTCTAAAGGTTCTCCACCCTCTCCTTATAGAACGGGAACTTCCTGCAAAGCTCGATGACCTCGTGCTTTACCTTCGTAAGCTCGGCCTCGTTTGCCCTGTTCTTGATGGCTCTGTCTATGAAGGAGCCTATTACCTTCATCTCTGCTTCCTTCATGCCCTTTGTCGTTGCAGCAGGCACGCCTACGCGCACGCCGCTTGTAACAAACGGGCTTCTGGTCTCAAAAGGTACTGTATTCTTATTGACGGTAATACCTGCCTTTCCGAGCGCCTCCTCTGCCTCTTTACCCGTGATATCCTGCTTTGTCAGGTCAATAAGCATCAGGTGGTTATCTGTGCCGCCTGAAACGAGGTTATATCCGAGCTTGGTAAGCTCCTCGGAAAGGGCCTTGGCGTTTTTGAGTATCTGCTGCTGGTAGACCTTGAACGCAGGCTCGAGCGCTTCTTTAAAGGCAACGGCCTTTGCCGCAATGACGTGCATGAGCGGCCCGCCCTGTATGCCAGGGAATATGAGCTTATCAACGCCCTTTGCGAACTCCTCACGGCACATTATCATGCCCGCCCTCGGGCCTCTAAGCGTCTTATGCGTGGTCGTAGTGACGAACTCAGCGTGCGGCACTGGGGAAGGATGAAGCCCTGTTGCCACAAGCCCGGCTATGTGCGCGATATCGACCATGACCTTTGCGCCGACCTCTTTAGCGATGTCCTCGAAGGCCTTGAAGTCTATTATCCTCGGGTACGCGCTCGCGCCGACGACTATCATCTTTGGCGAGTTCTTCTTTGCAAGATCCCTCACCTCGTCCATGTCTATACGCTGGTTGTCTTTCCTCACGCCGTAGGGAACTACCTTATAGAAAATACCGGAAAAATTCACCGGGCTTCCGTGCGTAAGGTGGCCGCCGTGCGAGAGGTTCATGCCAAGTATAGTGTCCCCGGGCTTTAGCACCGACAGATACACAGCCATATTTGCCTGCGAGCCCGAATGCGGCTGCACGTTCACGTGGTCTGCGCCAAAGAGGAACTTCGCCCTCTCTATCGCGAGCCTTTCGGCAACGTCCACGTACTCGCAGCCTCCATAGTAGCGTTTACCAGGATAGCCCTCTGCGTACTTATTCGTCATGACGCTGCCCTGGGCTTCGAGCACTGCCTCGCTGACTATATTCTCCGATGCTATGAGTTCGAGCTTATATTCCTGTCTCTCGGTCTCGTTCTTTATAGCCTCGTAGAGCTCGGGGTCGTAGTTCTTTAGTACCGACATGTTGGTATGCTTCCTTTCTTTTCAAAATACTTATCTTTTTATTATAACATTTCCGGCCCGGTTTCGGCGCGAAAATAAACGCCTCAACCCTTCCGTAAAACTATCTTCCAAACCTTTTGCCGCCCTTTTGCTGCGGCTCTTCTGCGGGGTTTTTATCGGCCTCGCCCTTATCATCTTCCTTTTCTTTATCTTTCTCCCCGTCCTTTTCCTTACCTGAGCCCTCCTCATCGCCGCCGGAAGCAGCAGGAGTTTCGGAAATAGCCGGTGCCGCGGCTGCAGGTGCTGCAGGTGCGCTTACACGGCCCCTTGCGCCAAACCTCGGCCCTGATGTTGCAGGAACTGCCGCAGGCGCAGGTGCTGCCGCAGGAGCTTCTACTACAGGAGCAGGAGCTGCTGCCGGAGCAGGAACTGCTACAGGCGCAGGCGTTGCTACCACAGGCGCTGCAGGTGCAGCAGGAGTTGCCGGGGTTGCCGGTGTTGCCGCAGGCGGCGCGCTCTCTATTCCTCTATTACCAAACCTCGACCCAGGTGCAGCAGGAGTTGCCGGAGTTGCGGGTGTAGCCGCAGGCGGCGCGCTCTCTATGCCTCTATTACCAAATCTCGACCCAGGCGCTGCAGGTGCAGCAGGAGTTGCCGGAGTTGCGGGTGTAGCCGCAGGCGGCGCGCTCTCTATTCCTCTATTACCAAATCTCGACCCAGGTGTTGCAGGTGCAACAGGCGTTGCCGGAGTTGCGGGTGTAGCCGCAGGCGGCGCGCTCTCTATGCCTCTATTGCCAAACCTCGACCCTGGGGTTGCCGGTGCAACAGGCGTTGCAGGAGTTGCGGGTGTAGCCGCAGGCGGCGCGCTCTCTATGCCTCTATTGCCAAACCTCGGCCCTGGTGTTGCAGGTACAGCCGGAGCTGCCGGAGTTGCAGGGGTAGCTGCAGACGGCGCGCGCTCTATGCCTCTACTACCAAACCTCGACCCTGGGGTTGCCGGTGCAGCAGGCGTTGCCGGAGTTGCAGGGGTAGCCGCAGACGGCGTTCTGAACCTGTTTGCGTCATTTCCTCTGTTGTCCACTGGAGCGGCCACTGAACCCCGCCCCGCGCCGGAAGGCGTTGCGGAAGTCTTGGGCGCGAGCGGAGCGTTAAGAAGCGTAATTATACGCGTCTTTCTTTCCTCTTTGCTCCTGGTCCTGCTGTCGTGCTTCTTATTTTTAAACTTCTTGGTCCTGCTTTCCGCATCGTCGGTGATATTGATTGCGGCATCGAGATATTCCTGCGGAACTATGCCCGAATATTTTCTTAGAAACTTATCGCCGTTGGTCCTGGCGCTGTAATACGACCCTTCGTCATAGTCCTCGTAGAGGTCTATGAAATCACGGCCCAGGGCCGAATGCTTGACACCGATGGTGGCATCGTCGTTATTAGAGGAACGGCTTAGCGTTTTGCCTGCGTTCTTATCGCGATGCTCGTACTCGATACGGCCTTTTGATGGGCCGGCGGCAGGCACCTTAAAATCTATGACAGTAATGTCGAAAAAGAGATTCTCCCTGTAGTAGTCGGGGTAGCGGATGTTCGTTTCCATGTAGTTCACATATATTGCCCCGTAATCGCCGGACCTGAACTGGAAGCTGCAAAGCCCCCTGTCGTTTGTAAGCGTATAATACCAGGCGCCCTGGCCCCCCGGAGCTCCTGACTCAACAAGGAACAAGCTCACTGGAACGTATGGCATTGGGGCGCCCCACGCATCCACCGTCATATATACCGCTTCATATGTCTGTACGGGATAAGTTCTTACGGTTGTGGCGCCGCCAGACGACGGCGACCTTCTCTGGGACGGCTCTATGTCTCTCACAGTAACAACACAACCTGCAAGGACAAAAATAACGGCAGACAGCAACAACGCGCGTACGGCATTCCCTGCAAAAGCACCAACGGTCACTTGCCTCATTTCATACCCTCCCTGGTCTTGTTGTTATCAGCTCTCAAGCCCTTTTATCTTGTCGAGCCTCTTTTGATGCCTGCCGCCTTCGAACTTCGCCTCCAGCCACGCCTTCACCATCTCTCTTGCCGTATCCTTTGGCGTGACGCGTCCGCCGATTACAAGTATATTGGCGTCGTTATGCTCTCTCGACATCTTTGCCGTGTACACGTCGCTTGCGAGCGCGGCTCTCACGTTCTTATACTTATTTGCCGCGATGCTCATGCCTATGCCCGTGCCGCAGACAAGTATGCCGCGTTCGATCTCGCCCTCGGAGACCTTCTCGGCGACCTTCATGGCGTAATCCGGGTAATCGACACTTGCGTCCGAGTCGGTGCCCATGTCAACGCCTTCGTAGCCGAGCTCTGCGATGCACTTTTTCAGTTCTTCCTTCATCTCGCGCCCGGCATGGTCGCTTGCTATTGCTATTTTTTTACTCATTGGAAGGACGGCCTCCTGATATCATCCGATATCAGCCATTGAACTTCTTAAAGACAAGCACTGCGTTGGTGCCGCCAAAGCCGAAGGAATTGGAGACCGCTACCCTAAGTTCCTTATCGCGCGCCGCGTTTGGCACGTAATCAAGGTCGCACTCCGGGTCAGGGGTTGTGTAGTTGATGGTCGGCGGAATCTTGGAATGATGCACTGCAAGACTCGTGAACACGGCCTCTATGCCGCCTGCAGCGCCAAGAAGATGCCCTGTCATGCTCTTTGTCGAGCTTATGGCGAGTTTCTTTGCGTGGTCGCCAAAGACGCGTTTAATGGCCATGGTCTCGTAAAAGTCGTTATAGTAGGTGGATGTGCCGTGCGCATTTATATAATCTATGTCTTCGGGATTTACTCCCGCGTCCTTTAAGGCAAGCCCGATGCATTTCGAAGCGCCCACGCCGCCCTCCGAAGGGGTCGTCATGTGGAAGGCGTCCGAGTTCATGCCGTACCCGGCTACCTCTGCGTATATGCGTGCGCCCCTCTTCTTCGCGCTCTCCATTTCTTCAAGCACGAGCACTCCAGCGCCCTCGCCGACTACAAAGCCGTCGCGGTCCTTATCAAACGGCCGGCTCGCGGTCTTCGGCGAATCATTTCGAGTGGAGAGCGCCTTCATTGCGTTAAACCCGGCAACGCAAAGCGGCGTAATGGTAGCCTCGGTGCCTCCGGCAACCATCATGTCGGCATCGCCTCTTTGTATAATCTTATACGCGTCGCCTATGGAATGCGTTCCCGTTGCGCAGGCCGTGACGGCACAGGAGTTAGGCCCCTTTGCGCCGATTTTAATCGACACCTGACCGCTTGCGAGGTTTATGATGACCATGGGGATGAAGAACGGCGTTACCCTGGACGGGCCCTTTTCCTTAAGTACACTGTGCCAGTGCTCTATGGCCGGAAGGCCGCCGATACCGGCGCCGATGTAAACGCCTGCCCTCTCCGCGTTCTCTTCGGTTATCTTATAGCCTGAATCTTCGTAAGCCCTTATTGCCGCGTGGAAGGCGTACTGGATAAAAAGGTCCATCTTCTTGATTTCCTTTTTATCGATAAGCTCCTCGGCATTGAAGTCCTTTACCTCGGCTGCTATCTTTACCGGAAAATCCGCGATATCGAACCTTGTTATATAATCGACGGCACTCGTGCCTTTAAGAGCGTTTGTCCACGCCTTATCGACACCCGTGCCAAGCGGGCTTACTATGCCAAGACCCGTTACAACGACTCTTCTCATAATGATAGGTATGTTTTATCCTGTTAGATGCGTTTGGCCGGCAGTAAAATATCCGGCAAACCATAAAATCGCGCGGGACGGAAATTATGATTTCCGTCCCACGCCTTGAACCGCCAAAACCTTCCGGCAAAATACCGGCCTACTTTACCTTCTTCTCGATGTAGGAAACGACCTCGCCGACGGTCTTTATCTTCTCGACATCCTCATCGGGTATCTCTACCGAGAACTCCTCCTCGAGCGCCATGACCATCTCGACTATGTCGAGGGAATCGGCGCCAAGGTCGTCCATAAAGGACGCGCCCGGCTTTACTTCGTCCTCGGAGACGTTTAGCTGCTCGGCTATTATCTTCTTAACCCTTGTTTCCGTTGCCATTTATACCCTCCCGCTTGGTTGTAAATTACGTGATAAAACAGATTGAAATTTTATACCACCAAACAGCGCCGAAGTCAATCTGATATAGCTAAAACAGAACAAAAACTCAGACTATCTTTTTCCTCATCAAAAACACCAGCCCCTCGCAATACTCGAGCACCTCGGTCTTATCGGCCCCGCCGTGCATTGAGAGCAGGAACTCGCTGTTGCCGCCCATCTCGACTATGTTAAAACCTGTCTTATCGGCTATCAGCTCTATCTCCCAGTACGGTATCGGGTTTATGTGGTAAAAAAGGTTTTTGGGCTGAAACCACTGAAAATACCCCTTCTTGCCAAACATTTGGCGGCTAAAGCCAAGAAGTATGTTCGGCGTCGTGACAAGCAGCATCCCTCCGGGCTTTAGCGCCGCGTGCGCGATCCTGAAAAGCCTCCACGGGTTCTCTATGTGCTCGACAACCTCCTGGCAGAATATGAAATCGAACTCGCCGCCGTTGTAAGGAAACTGCTTCTCCGAATTGAAATCGAAGTTGAAGTTACGCTCGTCGTCCTGTTTTATCTCTATGTCGCAGTTAACCACGTCGAACCCTAGATGCGTAAGCACCGCGCTCATCTGTCCTACGCCGCCGCCGAGGTTCAACACCTTGCGTCCAAGCCCCCCTTTTTCCATATACTTTAGAAGCTTCATCATACCGACCTCTGCCGTGCCGGGCATGGCATGGCACTCGAGGGCGCGCATATGGTATCTCTTCTTGCCGTGGTAAAAACGCCGCTCGGTCAACGTAAATTTCTCTCTTACGATGCCGAGGTCGCGCGTGTACTCTATGAGATCATCTGTCTTGTCTTTTTTAAAAAAACCGAACATAACGCCCTTTGAGGCCTGCGCCTTGACTATATACTCAGGTTCTTTCTTACAGCCAGAAAATTCGTGACCACAACGAACACCTCGTGCAGCTCCCTGTACCTGTCTATGCGTCTCACGCCGTCCTTCAATACCCTGTAAATCTCATAACGCGGCGATAGCATGTCGTAAAAATCCCTGAAGAACGTGCGTGATTCGATATTGGGCTTGCCAAACTCGAACTGTATATAATCAATAGCGTTGGCCTCTAGCATGGAGGCAGCGCCCTTTAGCACCTCGAGTTCGTGCCCCTCGACGTCTATCTTCATGAAATCTATTTTTTTTATCCCGTTATCACGGCAAAACGCGTCGATGGTGGTTATTGTAACCGTCTCGCTAACCTCACCGGCCTGTCCGCTTCTTTTACCGTGAACACTTGCCTGGTCGCTTCCGTCTATGTTGTAATGCAGCGTCAGCGTGCCTTTAATAGAGCCCAACCCTGCATTATGGCATGTGACGGTCGGTAAGTCCTTAACTGCCGCCGTAAGCCTCTCAAAGGTCCTCTTCGAAGGCTCGAATGCGTATATCCTGCTGTCACCAGGAAAATGCGAGACCAGTAGCCTCGAGTACTCGCCTTCGTTGGCGCCGACATCGAAGAGCACGGCGCCGCCTGGCGCCGTAACTTTCGCGGCAACCCGACGTATCACGCCGACCTCGCCGCTGTCGGCAAGGGACGGCCCAAGGCCGATGTTCATGCCCTTTAGCGAAATGCGGTAAAGGTACTCAAACGTCCTTTGCCAGCGCGACTTGCCAAAAAACAGAGAACTCAGCATGCCGCGCTTCTTTTCGTTGACAAAACGGTTTATGTCCCTGAAAAATCCCATTTAAAGTAGTATATGTCCCGTCGAATAATTGCCGTGGCGCGTTTCGTTACCGCTCCCCTTGCCTCTATGCCTGCCTAAGCGCACGACTCCTTAAGATGCGTTTAAGCCCTTTTAGCGGATTTAATAGCCACGCATAGACCTTTACGTTGAACGGCCATATGATGGCGGCCTTTAAAAACTCCTTGTATGCCGAAAAAAACGGCTCTCCGCGCCTAAACCTCTCCTTGCCCCTTATGTAGCAGAGCCCGGAGTCGAACTTCTTTTTTGCCGACATATCGACGCGCCCGCTGTTTAGCGCCATGAACTTCTCGAAACTCTTTTGCGAATAATACAACGCTGCCTCGAAATCGGTTAACGAGAGCCTCACACCATCGTGCCTTCTATACATCAGAAGCGGTTCCCTGATAATAAAGACCTTGCGGTCAAGGGCAAGGTTTAATACAAAGAGCTGGTCTTCAGCCACCTTAAGCTCTGCGTCAAAGCGAAGGGAAAGAAGGCACTCCTTCCTTACAAGAAGCGATTGCACAGGAACAAACCCTGTTCTTCCGCCAAGCAGCGCATCCAGCACGCGCCCGTCGGCCGGTAATTTAGGCACCAATGTATCGAACACGCGTCCGTCATTTCCGATGATGTCAAACCCCGTGCAGCAGACGTCGAAGGCCGGGTTATCACAAAGCGCGCCAATCTGCTTTTCGACCTTCGTCGGCCTCCACATGTCGTCGGAATCGAGAAAGGCAATGAACTCACCTGTTGCCTCTTCTATTCCGCGGTTCCTTGCGCTCGATACGCCGCCGTTTGGCTTTTTTATATAACGTATGCGCGAATCACCGAGCGCAGTAACAACCTCGCCGGTATTGTCTGTCGAGCCGTCGTCTACGATGATGACTTCGAGGTTTACGTAGGTCTGGGCAAGTACGCTTACTACGGCCTCCTTCAGGAGTAGAGCCCTGTTAAAGGTCGGAATGACCACGCTGACCATGCCGCTTTGTCCTGTTGCCATAATGCGTCCCGCCGAATTGATGCAAAAAGATGCGTAAAAACAAACGCCGCGCTCGCGCGGCGTTCATCCTACATGTAGAGCCCGCCGTTTATACTGAGGACGTTACCCGTAACATAGCTTGCAGCGTCGGATGAGAGAAAGAGCACGCCGCTTGCCACGTCGTCGGAAGTACCGAGCCTTGAAAGAGGTATCTGGCTTATAAGCGCTTCCCTTGCCTTCTCTGGCATGGCCTGCGTCATTGCTGTGTCGATGAAGCCCGGGGCAACGGCATTGCAGGTAATCCCTCTTGATGCATACTCCCTTGCAACGGTCTTCGTAAGCCCTATGAGCCCGGCCTTGCTGGCAGAGTAATTGGCCTGCCCGGCATTGCCCATAAGCCCTACAATCGATGCGATGTTGACAATTCTACCGTACTTTGCCTTGCTCATGACCTTCACCGCGCTCTTTATGCAGTTAAACGAGCCCTTCAAATTGACATCCAGCACGGCGTCCCAGTCCTCTTCGCTCATGCGCATGATGAGCTTATCTCTGGTGATGCCGGCGTTGTTTACGAGTATGTGAAGGCCGCCAAGCTCCTTTACCGCTTCATCCACCATTGCCTCGGTCTCTGCCGGGCTTACGACATTGACCTTCATCGAGGCGGCCTTTTGGCCAAGGGCCTTTATATCGGCTACGGTCTTCGCGCTCTCTTCCTCGTTCACGTCTACGATAAACAGGTTCGCACCTTCTTTTGCGAATTTTAGAGCTATCTCTCTGCCTATGCCCCTTGCGCCCCCTGTTATAAGAGCGACCTTATCTTTCAATATCATGGCAACGCCTCCTTGTCGAAATTAATGCTACACCCAAAGCGCCTGTCATGCAAGCGCGGTCTTTATGGTCTCGATATCGCCCGGGCCCTCGAAGTTAAGCGCTGTCATGTCCTTGTCTATTCGCTTAACAAGCCCTGTTAAAACCTTGCCGGAGCCTATCTCGATTACAGCTTCTACACCTTCTTTTCTTAGCCTCTCGATTATCTCTATCCAGCGCACCGGGCTCGTTAGCTGAAGAGCGAGAAGCTCGCGTATCTTTGCCGAATCTATAGTAGGTACAGCCTCGACGTTTGTAACAAGCGGAGGGTTAAGGGACTTAAAGCCAAGCCCCTTCATCTCAGAGATAAGCCTTTCGGCTGCCTTTGCCATCAGAGGCGAATGCGACGGCACGCTCACTGCAAGCGGTATGATTTTCTTAGCGCCTGCTGTCTTTAGAAGCTCTGAGGCCCTTGTAACAGCCTCGCCGTGCCCGGATATTACTATTTGTCCGGGGCTGTTAAGGTTCGCCGCAACGACCTCTTCTCCGGGCTTTGAGGCCTCTTTACACGCAGCGTCTATCTTATCGGTATCGAGCCCGAGTACTGCTGCCATCTTTCCTGTACCCGGAGGCACTGCCTCCTGCATGAACTTGCCGCGAAGGTTAACGAGCTTTACCGCACTCTTAAAGTCCAAACCGTTTGCTGCAACTATGGCAGTGTATTCGCCAAGGCTGTGTCCTGCGACAAACGCAGGGGTAAGCCCGGGAATACCGGCCTTTAAGACCTTTAAGGCGGCTATGGAGGATGTAAGGAGCGCGGGCTGGGTTATCTCGGTCTTATTAAGTTCGTCTAATGGCCCATCAAAGCATATCTTTTTTATATCAAAACCCAGGGCCTCGTTTGCCTCTGTAAACACTGCGGCTGCCTCTGGCAAAGCCTCTAATGCCAGCCTGCCCATTCCAACGCACTGTGACCCCTGTCCAGGAAAAATAAATGCCGTCTTTTTCACTAGTTACAGTCCTTTCTTAATATCAAATATTACCTACCAGCGCACTGCGGCAGAGGCCCACGTCAACCCTCCGCCAAAGGCAACAAAGAGCACAATATCGCCCTTCTTTACCCTGCCCGAAGTAACTGCCTCGGCAAGCGCCAGAGGTATGGAGCCTGCGGATGTATTGCCGTATTTGTCTATGTTGGAGAATACCTTCTCGTCAGGGAGCTTTAACCTGTCCTGCATCGCCGATATAATCCTGATATTGGCCTGATGCGGTATTAATAGGCTCACGTCCTCGGGCTTTAGCCCAGCGCCGTCAAGGGCCTCCTGTATGGCCTTGCCCATGGTTCGCACAGCAAGCTTAAAGACCTCGTTGCCGTTCATCTTTACGCAGTGTTTGGGGTGAGCGCGGTGCTTATGCGCCTCCTTTACGAACGGCACCTTCCCTGCTTCGCCCATTGGCGCGTAGAGCATTTCCCAGTGCCTGCCGTCGGAGTGTATGTAAGACGAAAGAAGGCCGCTGCTGCCTTTAGACGAGCTAAGCACAACTGCCCCTGCGCCGTCGCCAAAAAGAACGCACGTTGACCTGTCCGACCAGTCAAGGAGCCTCGAGAAGAGGTCTACGCCTATGACAAGCGCGTGCTTTACAGAGCCCGACTTGATGTACTTATCGGCAATATCAAGAGCATAAAGAAATCCGGAGCACGCGGCAGATACGTCAAAGGCAGGCACGCCGGAGGGAACTCCAAGGCGCGTCTGCACAAGACACGCAGTCGACGGAAAAGCCATGTCAGGGGTAACAGTGCCTACAACTATCAGGTCTATGTCGGAAGGTGAAAGAGAAGAGGCATCGAGCGCGTCCTTGGCGGCCTTGAAGGCAAGGTCTTCTGCGCTCTCGGTTGTGGCTATTCGGCGTTCACTTATGCCTGTTCTCGTGCTTATCCACTCGTGATTGGTGTCAACGACCTTCTTAAGGTCGTCGTTCGTAACGACCAGCTTCGGCACGCTCGAGCCGCACCCCGATATTTTACCGATAAGTTTTGTCATCGAACCAATTCAGAGATAAAGTGCGCGAACATCGCTTCGCTACCCCAAACGATACGGCAGGCAGGCTTTATACGGCCGCCTCTTCGCCGGCAACTACGAGATCCTTGTTTTCCTCTATCTCTTCGGTAAGGTGCTCGTTTACTTTGCCGTCGACGAACTCCCTTGCCTTGAGGATGGCGTTCTTTATGGCCTTTGCATTCGATGCGCCGTGGCTTATGAAGCATACGCCGTCTATGCCAAGAAGCGGAGCGCCGCCGTACTCGGCGTAATCTATCTTCTTTTTTAATTTCTTGAAAGCGCCTTTGGCAAGCACGTAGCCTATCTTGGCTATGAAGCTCGACATGATTTCCTTCTTAAGCATCGAGACAACGGCCTCGACAAGCCCTTCACTGAGCTTCAAAACGACGTTACCTACAAAACCGTCGGTCACGACCACGTCGATATCGCCCTTGTAGATATCCTTACCTTCGACGTAGCCGATGTAATTTAACGAGGTCTTTTTTAGAAGCTCGTGCGTTGCCCTCGTGAGGTCGTTACCCTTACCCTCCTCCGAGCCGTTGGAGAGAAGCCCTATTCTGGGCTTGGTTTCGTTAAGCACGTACTTGGCGTAGACATCGCCCATGATGGCGAAGTGCACCATGTGTATGGGCTTACAGTCCACGTTTCCGCCTGCATCGAGCACTACAGCCGGGTTCTTCATAGTCGGCATGCAAACGGCTATGGCAGGCCGCTCGACCCCCTCGACCCTCTTCATAAGGAACATTGCAGCGGCCATTGCGGCGCCGCTATTACCGGCACTTACTACGGCAGAGGCAGCGCCTTCCTTCACTGCGTCGAAACACACGCGAAGCGAAGAGTTCTTTTTCTTTCTCACGGCCTGGACAGGGCTCTCCTCCATACCGATTACTTCGGTCGAGTGCCTGACAGTTATATCGAGGCCCGATGTGTCGTGATTCGAGAGTTCGCGGTTAACTGAATCGGTATCACCGGCGAGTATTATGCCAACCCCTTCGCGCGCGGCCTGTACAGCTCCGGCTACGATAGGCTCTGGCCCGTAATCCCCGCCCATGGCATCAACGGCAATCTTCATATAGGCAAATGTAAGCAGCGTTTAAACGGTTCGAAAGCGCGCGTAAGGAGGAAGCCCCTTATACGCTCTCCTCAACCTTTAGCGCCGTCCTTCCCTTATATGAGCCGCACTTCATGCACACGTGATGCGGCCTTCTTGGCTCGCCGCACTGCGGACAGAGGTTGGTGGCGGGGGCTGTCAGAGCGTCGTGGCTTCTCCTTCTTCCCCTCTTGGACCTGGAATGGCGTTTCTTTGGATTTGGCATGTGTATTCTACCTTTCGGATTATAGTTATTTTACCTTGAACCCTTTAAGCTTCTCGAGCCTCGGGTCCGTCTTCTCTTTTTTCAAACAATCGCATTCCTTCGCGTTCAAATCAGCGCCGCAGTAAGGACAAAGCCCCTTGCAAGCGGCCACGCAAAGCGGCTTTACCGGAAGCTCGAGGGAAAGCTGCTCGGCGATAACGTCGAAGGTCTCTATCTCCTCACCCTCGAAGTACGAAACCTCCAGGTCGTCTCCCGTAAGTTCCTTTTCCCTTGCCCCGCCATCGCTGCCATGTATGAGACGGCTACGAAAGACGGCCTTTACGTCAAAGGAATACTTCTTTAGACATCTCGAGCACAAGGCCGCGGCCCCTGTGGTTTCAATTGAGCCGTTAACCTCAATAAGCGGCCCCATGCGCCTTAACTCAAGTGTTGCCTTCAGCGGAACTTGAAGCTCCACGTCCGTTCCCTCGAGCACGGCAGTAAACCTCGACGGCTCGAACGTTTCGTCCAGGACGAGCCCCTCTGCGTTTATGTCCTCGACCTTTATCTTCATAACGGGCAAACCGTAAATTGTTATTATATATCACAAGCTTTGGCCGTGTCAATAAAATTAACTTGACCTAACCAGCGGAAAATGTTAATAAATATAGCTGCGCTTAAGCACGCATAGCAGATACTGGGGGATCGTCTAACGGCAGGACTACGGACTCTGACTCCGTATATCTAGGTTCGAATCCTAGTCCCCCAACCAACTTTCTCTAAAATCAAAGGGCCGGTCTTTAGACCGGCCCTTTTTACGTCAGGCGTACCTCTGCGCTCTATACTCCCTGGCCTCTGGCCTTTACAGCGCTCTCTATCTGGTCGGCTACCATGTTTATAGGCAGCACGATATCGGCCATCCCCTGGTCAACGATGAACTTCGGCATACCGTAGACAACGCACGTTGCCTCGGACTGCGCAATCGAGAGCGCGCCCTTTGCCTTGAGTTCCTTCATCCCGGACGTGCCGTCGTTGCCCATGCCGGTTAGCACTATCGCAAGTGTATTTTTCCCGTACACGGAAGCAACGGAGCGAAACATCACGTCCACACTTGGCCTTAGAAGCTCGTTCTCAGGATGCTTATCCAGGTGTATGCAGACTTCGTCCTTTGCCTTTCTCACTGTCATGTGAAGACCGCCCGGAGCTATGTAGACGTGCGCCGGCTTTAGCACGTCGCCTTCCTCCGCTTCCTTGACAGTCACCATGCTGTCTGAATCCAGGCTCTCGGCAAGGGATTTGGTAAAGAGCGGCGGCATGTGCTGAACAACGAGCACAGGCACCGGAAGCGACATGGATAGCTTGGGTATTATGTTATGAAGGGCCTGTACGCCGCCTGTTGAAGAGCCTATGGCAACGATACTGTTTTTAACGTCCACTAGCCGAAGCGTATCGCGAACCGAGCCCTTCTCCGCAGCGGTCGCCGGAGCCGAGGCAGCGGTCCTGCGCTTGGGCTTTACCTTTGCCGCTATCTTGAGCTTGCCTATAAGCTCGTCCCTTACGGCGCCAAGGTCCATGGATATGGAGCCCGAAGGCTTCTCCATGAAATCAACGGCGCCCTCCTGCAAGGACTTAAGCGTTACCTCCGCGCCCTTTTTCGTATGCGCTGAGAACATGATAACGGGCGTCGGAAAGTCGTCCATTATCTTCTTAAGTGTTGTAAGCCCGTCCATGCCCTCCATCTCGACATCGAGCGTCACGACGTCTGGAGAGAGGTCCTTCAGTTTTTTAAGGCACTCCTCGCCGTTAGAGGCCATGCCAACGACATTGCACATGGGATCGGAGGCGATAAGCTTGCTTAACGCCTTCCTCATGAAATTCGAATCGTCTACTATAAGCACCTTTATTTGCATTCCACACCCGCGGCCTTTATGGCTTCCATTAATTTCTGTTTATGGTCATCTTTTGTCAAATCCTCGAAAATACGGGCAAGCACCGGGGACGTCACCTTGATAAGTCTCGTATACGCTGCTTCTACAAGCGTATGCTCTATCTTGGCAGCCAGGCAAAGCGCGTCGGCACCCGAATACCCGCCCTTTTCAGCGTATGCGAGATGTCCGTCGAGCACGGCGTTGGCGGCCTTTAATTCGTCAAGCTTCACCGAAGTCCCTGCGAAAGCACCCGGGACCCTTTCGAGCATAGAAAGCTCGTTACGAAGGAATGCTGCATGCGCGTCCTCCTCGCCTGCAAGCGTGCGCCACAACTGCTCGTGCTTCTCATCACCTACGAACTTATTATGAAAGACCCTGTATATGCTGGCTACCTTCCTCTCCATCTCTATCGCCGTCTCCAGCACTTCCTTTGCATTAGCCACTGCCGTCTGCTCCCTCTACGCCTTAATTCGAAATTTTATATGGTATGAACACATAGAAAGTCGTGCCCTTTGTCTCTACACTCTCAACCCTTATCCTGCCGTTATGAAGATCAAGGAGCTTACGCACGAGGAAAAGCCCCAGCCCAACACCCTCGTAGAACCTCGCGGAAGAGGAATCTATCTGATAGAAGGCGTCGAATATCTTCGTAAGCCTTTCGGGGCTTATGCCGATACCCTCGTCCTTTATCATCATCTCGATACCGGTAGCGCCGGCACTTGCCTTTACTGTGACCTTGCCGCCCTTGCGGCTAAACTTCACCGCGTTTCTTAGAAGATGCGTCACTATCTCGTAGAGCCGCTTCGGATCTCCGTCGACGTAAAGCGGCGCCGCCCCGAGGTCTTTTTCGACTACTATCTGGTTCTCGTTTGCGTACTTCATTATATCGCTTATCACATCGCCAAGAACGTTCTTCATGTCAACGTGCTGGACGTTCAAGAATATCCTTCCTGCCTGTATTGACGCGGCCTCGAGAAGCTCGTCAAGAACAAGCTGCAAGTTACGGCCGCACATGAACATCTCGTTTATAACGTCCTTTTGCACCTCGCTAAACTCGCCGACATCGCCGTCCCTCATTATCTCGAGGTAGCCGAGGATGGGAGTAAGCGGGCTTCTAAGCTCGTGCGATATGGTCTGGAGGAAATCGCTCTTGAGTCTCTCGAGCCCCTTAAGTTCGGCGTTAACCTTCTCGAGCTCTCTAAACGCCTCTTCAAGCTCGCCCTGATGCTTCTCGAGCTTATCGTACGCCTCCTTGAGCATCGCGCTCGCTTCCAGTGTCTCCTGGTTCGCGGTCCTGAGCTCCTCTGTGCGCATGTCTACCAAAAGCTCCATATTGGTCTTATAAATGGCTATCTGACTTGCCATATCGTTCATTTCCACGGCAAGCTCTGCCATCTCGTCATTGCCTTTGACAGGTATTCGGGTTGAGAAATCCCCGGCTGCAAAGCTCTTGGCAGCGCTAAAGAGCCTTTCTATAGGTGTCGATATGGACACTTTTATCAGCAGCCATACGAGCAGTATGGACACCATGACCGGGAATAACATGGCATAGAGCAGCGTCTTGGCGAGCCCGGCAGTAAGCGCGAGCTTCTTCTTCATATCGCTTACGCCTACGAAAGTTCCCTCGTTTGCGCCGGTCGCAACATTCACTATCGGGAAGCCGTAGCAATAATACTTTTGCCCCTCATCGCCGTCCTTGAGGTATTCGAACGCAGGTTTCTTGGAAAAGACGTCGATGTTCGTTTCCTTGAAGCACTCCTTTAATACCGAGTCTTCCTCAACGCTTCCTTCGCTGCGAAGCTGCGTCGAAACAACGGCATAATGGTCAAGGGTGCTCCATTCGTAGCCCCCGAGGTTCGGCTTATACCCCGTTGCCCAATAATCCTTGTTTATCATCTCCTTGGAAACAGTCACGCCAACGGCGCTGTACTCGGGTATGTTAAGGTGCTTTACAAGCCTTACGATATCGTGGCCAAGCTCGATATAGCCTATGACCTTATCGCCCGCTTTAAGCGGCTTGGCAACGCGGTACGCGTACCCCGACCTGCCAAGCGAAAACCCAGCTGCGGCCTTGCCGGTACGCATCACCTCATCGAAAAACGCGCCATGCGCCTTATCGCCGTGCAATTCCTTATTATGGACGCGCAAAAACACGCGACCATCGGGCTCTATGAAATAAAAAAGAGATATCCCATAACGCCCCTTAATGTCCGTAAAGCCGGAGTTCAGGTACGCATGAAGCCCTGCTCTGTCGCGAGCCTTGAACAACTCGATGGTGCGCTTATCGTGCTCGAGGATATCGAGCGCTACCATAAGCGAGTCGAACACCTCGTGCTGATGATGCTCGAACTCTTTCTTCGTGTCTTCGACATGAGCGAGCAGCGTTGTCCGCGTGGCCTCCATGTAATGGATGCGATAGACTATGTAAATGGCGGAAAACCCGACCAGGAACGCGAGCATGATAATAAAGACCATCTGCTCGCCTATTTTAAAGTTCCGTAGATTAATCATGATGTCCTAGGCGTGCGCCGCCGCCTTTTCTATTATCGCGCGCACGGCATCGCTCCCTATGGCGTTCAAAAGCGCGTCAACCACCACCGGGTCGAACTGCACGCCCTTGAACTTCTGAAGCTGGTCGACCGCGTCATCTATCTTCATCGCCTTTCTGTAAGGCCGCGAAGAAAGCATCGCGTCGAATGCGTCGGCAACCGATATTATCCTTGCTATAAGCGGTATCTCCTCGCCCCTTAACCCGTCGGGATACCCTTTGCCGTCATAACGCTCGTGATGGTGCCTCACTCCCGGGATATAATCCTCAAGAAGCCGTATGGACTTAAGTATGACGGAGCCGAGTTCCGGGTGCCTGGCGACCTGGTTTTTTTCGTCGCTCGTAAGCGCGCCCATCTTGTATAAGTGATGGTCCTCGGTGCCTATCTTGCCTAAATCGTGAAGACGCGCCGAATGGCGGATTGTAGTGAGCAAGTCCTTCGTAAGCCCCATCTCAACGCCTATTATCATGGAATATTCCGTTACGCGCTCGGAATGGCCTTTTGTGTACGGGTCCCTTGCTTCGAGGGCCATAATCAGCGCCTCGACTATTTCCCTCAAAAACTCGGCCCGCTCGGCCTCCTTAAGTTCCTGAAAGAGGAAGTTCTTCTTAAGGCTATCGAAAACGCGCTTTTGTCTGCTAAGCAGAATATCCCCGACAGCCTCTCTTAGCACTTCCTGCGTAAAAGGCTTCTTTATATAATCCGAGGCCCCGCTCTTGACCGCGTCCCTTACCTTCTGCATCTCGTCGGAAGAGGTTATGACCATGACGTCGAGCGTTGGCTGAACGACCTTGCTTCTTTTGAGAAGCTCTATGCCGTCCATATAGGGCATATAGATGTCGCATATCATGACGTCGTAGGAGCAGTTATTTAGTAGCGCCAGCGCGGCATTCGGATCGTTCACGGCCTCGATTGAGCCGATGCCGGAAAGAGCGCTCTTCATGAAGTTCGTAAGGGCCTTGTCGTCGTCGACTATGAGAAGCTTCGCGCCCTGTATCTGCTTATCGTACTCAACGCGCGCGCCGAGAACGCGGTGGACGGAATCAAGAAGCTCCTTCTTCCTAAACGGCTTTTGCAGGTAGTCGGAGGCGCCAAGCTTCATTATCTCGACGGCGAGCTTTTCATTTCCGTGCCCGGTAACGACTATGATGTCGACATCAGGGTGATTGCGCTTGACCTCGCGCATCACGTCGACCCCGGTTGTGCCTGGCATCATGTAATCGAGAATAAGAAGCGCTGGCGGGTCCAGGGCAATCTGCCTTACGGCATCGGCGCCGTTATCAACGGTCATTACGTCATAGCCCTCGGTCTGCAAAATGGTAGCGAGGAGCTTACGCATGTACTTATCGTCGTCTACTACAATAATCTTTCTCATGGCTGAATAATCGCCTGTTGTCGGCGTTCTTTAAAATCTGGCTTCGCCGCTTGTTTGTCTGCTACAATTAATCCAGTTCGAGCCACTCGACAAAATCTGCGAAAGCGCCGAAGGTTATGTTCTTTTCATCGCTCGAGAGTTCCACCTTCGAAACGCTGCCGTGGTATTTCTCGAGTATTTCCTCGCCCGGGACGTCGAAGGGCTCTAACTCTCGCACACTCGCAAAACCTTCCCTGTCGCCGCTAATCGAAAACTCGCGCCCGTCGGCCAGCGTGAACTTCACCTCGAAGTCCGACTCTGCCCCCGATGCCATCAGATTGCCCCATACCCTCTCGGCAATGGTCTTTGGCGAGTACCTGGAGGCCCTGCCCGGCACGGCTGCGGCAATAGCCGAGGTAACCGGCGACGGCATAACCGACGGCGACGCTATCGGCACGGCCGACGGCATTGGCGGCGGTATGAGGGTATCCGACAGTCTCGACCTCATGGCCTTGGCAAGGTCCATTTTCTTGGCCGCGCTGCTTAGCCCGCTCTTCTTTTTGCGCATGCCATTACCTCCTCGGCAAGATTTAAATAATCCTCGGAACCCCTGCCCCTTAAGCTGTGCTCGAATATGCTTTTAAGGTGCCCAGGTGACTCCGCAAGCTTCACGTCGTTTCTTATGACCGTCTTGAAGACCGAATCAGGGAACGACTTTCTCACGGTCTTTAGCACGTCTACCGAGAGCACGTTTCTGTCACTAAATCTCGTCACGAGTATGCCCATCAGCTTAAGCGATGAGTTGATCTCGCGCACGTCCTCTATCCTTGCAAGAAACTGCCGTATCCCTATCAGCGAATAAAAGCCCGTATCGACCGGCACGATTATCCAGTCGCTCGCAACAAGGGCGTTGGTTGTAAGAAGCCCTATATTCGGAGGACAGTCTATAATGACATAATCGTAATCAGCGCGAACCGTGTCTATCTTTCGCCTTAGCCTCTCGACCCGCCCGGTCATGTCGCGAAGCCTGTCCTCGGCGTAATTAAGCGTCGGGTTCGAAGGAGAAAGATGCAGGTTCCCTCTCTTGAATATCGCGTACTTGAAATCCAGGGCATCGTCAAGCAGGATATCCGATATGGACACGGGCAGGTCTTCTATGTTCACTCCGAAAGTTACGGAGGAATTGCCCTGCGGGTCCATGTCGATTAAGAGCACCCGCTTACCAAGTATCGTAAGGGCGGCGGAAAGGTTAACGGACGTAGTGGTCTTGCCGCACCCGCCCTTCTGGTTGCCTATGGCTATGACCTTGGCCACTATACGTCGAACTCTTTAAAGAGCGAGGTCCCGGATATGACAAGGAGCTTGCCGCCGTCCTCTTTAAGAGTCACCTCCTGGCCCTTGAACTTCTTTCCAACAAAATACGTCTTGCCGCGCACTTCTATCATTCCCTCGCCATTTACTACAGCGCTCCTGGTCTGTATCTCTGCCGGGCCTTCTTCTTTTTCCTCTTCGGCTTCCGGCGAAGCGGCCTTGGCCGTTTTCACGGGCCTTGCCTCTTCTTCCTCTTCTTCATCCTCCTGCCCTTCGCCCTCTATGGCGCCAAGCACGAGCTTCTCGGTTGTGGAGAATATTTCATCGAGGTTGAGTATCGTTATAAGGACGTTCTTTACCTCGGCTACTCCCTCTATGTACTCGGTCTTTAATCCCGAGACAAGCGGGGGCGGCGGCTCTATGTCGTCCTCGGAGAGCTTCAATACCTCGAACACCTTGTCCACCTGTATGCCTATCGTAAAATCATGGAGTTCGATTACTATTATCCTTGTATCGGCATCGCGTCCCTTGGATGTAAGAGAAAACCGCTTTCTTAAGTCAACAACCGGGATTATCTCTCCCCTTAGCGATATCATGCCCTCGATGAACTCGGGAGTTTTCGGAAGAGGCACGATGTCGTATCTTGCGATTATCTCTTTAGCACGGCTGACCTCGATGCCGTACTTTTCTTTTCCAAGGCCGAGGGTGACGAACTTCTTTATAACGGCCGATGCCCTTTCCTTTTGCGCCACCTGAATTTTCATAAAACCTCCTTAAAGGTTAAAAAAGCTATATCTTAAACTGGTCTACGAGCCTCTTTAGATTATCCGAGAGCCTCGCGAGCTCATGCGCCGTGTTGGCAATCTGCTCGGACGCAGCAGCGCTTTCCTTTGTAATGGAGCTTATGGTCTCGACCGCTCCTGCGACCTTGTCGCTAACCTGAGCCTGCTGCCTTGCTGCCTCGCTCATGTCTTTGGTGAAGAGCTCTGTTTCCCTCACAGACTCGATTATGCTCTGGAGCGCGTCCCCTGTCTGGTTCGTAAGTGTAGTCCCTGCCTCAACGTCCTTTGTAACGCGGCCCATGGCCTCTGTAGCTGCAAAGGTCTCGTTTCTTATTTCATCTATTATAGCCGTTATCTGCACAGTGCTCTTAGCACTTTGCTCCGCGAGCTTTCTGATTTCCTCTGCAACGACCTCGAACCCCCTGCCGTGCTCTCCGGCCCTTGCGGCCTCGATTGCCGCGTTTAGCGCAAGAAGGTTCGTCTGCGCCGCTATCTCGCTTATCACGTTCACTATCTTGCCGATTTCCTGGGATTTATCCCCAAGCTGCCCCACCTTCTCGGAAGACCCTTGCACAGTGTCCTCGATTTTGCTCATCCCTGCCATCGTGTCCTGAACAACAAGGCCGCCCTTTTCCGCAAGCTCGGTTGCAAGCTTCGAGGACTTAAGCGACTTGGAAGCGTTGTCAAATACCTGCTGCACCGAACTTGCCATTTCCTCCATGGCCGTTGCTGTTTCGGAGGCCTGGCGGTGCTGCCTTTCCGCGCCGTTTGCGAGCTCTTCGGTGGAGGCAGATATTTCCTCGGTTGCGGAGGCAAGGCTCGTTGCGTCGTCCTTTATGCGCTTTAACATCTCGCCAAGTTTCTTTGACATGGCATTGAAGGAATTCCCCATGTCTCCGATCTCATCCGATGTCCTGATATCCACCTTCATCGTCATGTCGCCTGAGGCCATCTTCTCGCTCGCCTTCACGAGATTCTGCACAGGCCCTGTTATGGCCTTTGTAATAACGCTTGCGAGGATCAGCCCAATACCTATGGAACTAAGCGTCACAAGGGCGATTATGATATTAGCGTTTCTTGCGGTCTTTCCCGCCGCATCAAGGTTCTTATCCCCGACGGCCTCGACAGCATCCTCGAGGGTCCTTAGCGCATCGGCAAGACTATCGGTTGAGTTATCGAAGGCGCTCATCAGCCTGTCGCCCTCTGCCCTGTTGCCCGAGGCGTACGCCTTGCTCATTTTATCGCCGGCAGCGACCATGGCATCGTACTTTGCCACTGCGTTCGCTATGCTATTTCTCTCCTCATCGCTCCCTGCCATGGACTTAAGCTTATCCACCCATGACGCAAAATCCGCTTTGAGATTCTTTATCTCTGCCGCGCTCTCAGCGCTTCCGGTAAGCGAATAATCGGTAAAGGCGTTTTGCTGCCTTCTGGCCGATATGCGCGTGTTCATCACCGCGTCGTCATAGCGTCCCGAGAACTTGATAAGTTCCGCGCTGTCAGTAACCCTTCCAAGACTTATCCAGCTCACCACACCTACAAGCAAAAGCAGGATGAGCACTATGATAAACCCGCCAAATATCTTGGTACCAAGCCTTAGCTTCATACCCCCTCTTCATTCCCGGCGGATGGGCCGCCGAATACGGTTTACATCTTAAACCTTCCAACAAGCCTTCTCATGCCGTCTGCAAGTTTCGCAAGCTCCTGAGCTGTGTTGGCTATTTCCTCGGAAGCAGAGGCGCTTTCCTTTGTAATGCTGCTTATGTTCTCAACGGCCTTTGCCACCTGATCACTCACCGTTGCCTGCTGCTTGGAGGCCTCGCTCATGTCCTTTATAAGCGTCGAGGTCTCCTTTATGGAGCCGATTATCTTCTGAAGGGCATCGCCGGTCTGGTTCGAGAGCTTTGTGCCTTCCTCAACCTCGCGCGTAACGCTGCCCATGGAATCAGCTGCCATGTTGGTCTCTTTTTGTATTTCCTCGATGATGTTGGTTATCTGCACAGTGCTCTGCGCGCTCTGCTCGGCGAGCTTTCTGATTTCCTCTGCAACGACCTCGAACCCTCTTCCGTGCTCGCCTGCCCTTGCGGCCTCGATTGCTGCGTTAAGTGCCAGGAGGTTCGTCTGCGCGGCGATTTCGTTTATGACGTTCACTATCTTGCCGATTTCCCTCGACCTTACGCCGAGTTCTTTTACCTTGTACGCCGACTGCTGAACGGTCTCCTCGATCTTGCTCATGCCGTTCATGGTCTGCCTGACTACCCTGCCGCCGTCCTCTGCCTCACGGCTGGTTCTATCCGAGGAGTCAAGAGACTTCTTCGAGTTCTCGAACACAAGGTGCACGGAACTTGCCATCTCTTCCATGGCGCTTGCGGTCTCGGAAGCCTGCTTATGCTGGTTGTCGGCGCCGCTTGCGAGCTGTTCTGTTGCGCTCGATATCTGCTCTGCAGCGCTCGAGAGCTGAATGGCGTTGGAGTTGACATCCTTTATGATGGAATGCAGCCCCTCCAGAAAACGGTTAAAGGCCTTTGAGGTCTCTGCTATCTCGTCCGAGCCCTGCACCGCGAGCCTCTTTGTTAAGTCTCCCTCGCCGCTTGCGAGCTCTTCCATGGACTTATGCAGGAAGCCGACTGCGCCGGTGATGCTCTTCGTTATAAGATAAACAAGAACTATGGTCACAACAAGCGCCGCAAGCGTTATTATAACGGCTACTATAAGGGCGGCACGCGCAGACGAGGCCTTGTCCGCGGTCATTTTATCAAGATCGGTTGAAAGTTTGACGTCAACCTCTCTTAAAAGATTTATCTTTCCCGTCATGGCAGAGAACCAGTCGTTGGCGTCGACCCCGAAGTTGCCGGTCATGCCTTTTTCAAGGGCGATTTTACGATATCTCTCGACCTCGCTTACTGCCTGCCCCTGCATCTTGCTGTTGTAAAAATTCACCTGCTCGGGCCATGCATTGGCAATAAAGACCTTGGTGTAAGTCTCGGTTTCGCTCATCATGGATATAAACTTGTTATACATGCCCGGACCAAAGGCATTCTTGGAAAA
>Ga0224495_10000044_pt1 | contig 104427 bp, 89 predicted proteins | sample SF_Jul11_sed_USG_FD_168128 | JGI IMG/M metagenome (GOLD analysis project Ga0224495, IMG submission 168128) | Sediment microbial communities from San Francisco Bay, California, United States - SF_Jul11_sed_USGS_4_1 | ecosystem: Environmental > Aquatic > Marine > Sediment | place: USA...
TGGAGGCGATAGATTACTGCGGCAGAAATAGCGGTCTTAGCGCGGCTACCCCTGTGGTACAGAAGGATTCGTGCGACGTGGTGCCTGCCGATACGCCTGCGGTCTCGGTAGGTACTTCCATACTTACTCATACAGATGCCGGTGGTAATAATAATCCGGCCAAGGATGATGACGGCCTTAATAAAGTCAGTCTTGCCTGGGCCTCGGGCGGAGCCGGCCCCGGCGACTACATAGGCTATAAGGTATTCTATTCGACCACAGGAGCCGGTGCTTGGGTTGACGTAACTGATTCCGTAACAGGCGCTGCCAACAGCGGTGTTGCCGTGATAGGCGCCTCGGGGTATCCGTTCTATGTCACTGCCTCTCCGGCAAGCGTGAATCTCAACTCCGGCGTGTTCCCGGGTGGAGTGCCTGCTGCGGATACGACGATGTACTTCGCTGTTGCGCATGTTGATTATTGTCTGCAGCACGATGCTACAAAGCTCATCGTATCGCCGAAGATGATGAAGGATTCCTGCGATGTTCAGCCGCCTAAAGTTGTCGATGGTTCGCTGGTCTATAATTACAGCGATTCTAATGGTAACGGCACCACGACCCCGAGGGATGATAACGGGGCAGGGAGTGTTAAGATTAATTGGACCAACCCGGCGTTCCCGGCGGACTTTGTAGGCTATAACATCTATATGTCGAAAACGGAGCCTGCCACATGGCCTCTGGCCCCTGGCACGCCTTCAGCGGTGATGAGCATTGCCGGAACGGCTACTACTGCCGATGTGACGACTGCGGGCGCGGCTGGCATGGATCCGATGTTCTTCATGGTAAGGGCAATCGACTACTGCGGCGTTGAGAGCGCGAATTCCACGGTTACAGGAAAACTTATAAAGGACAGCTGCGACGCAGCTCCGATACATACGCCTGCTGTTTCCGGCGGTATCTATACGACGATATTCTCGCATACGGATATCGGCGGCAACGGCCCCGGAGCGGCTGCTCCGAAGTTTACGGTTCCAACTGATGTTTCCAATACAGGCACGGTGGATCTTACGTGGAATTCCGGCGGAGCCGTGCTCGATTATATAGGCTATAAGGTCTTCTATTCGCCTGATAACGCTACCTGGTACGACGTGACCAAGATTGCCACCGGAGCGGCGGATACCGGAGTTCTGCCGGTACCAGGTGCTAACCCGTCGCGTCCGTTCGTTATATCCGGCACGACGACCTCGGTTCTTGTGACCGATATAACGCCTGCGAATGTTGCTGTGCCTGCGACACCTGTTGCCGGCAATACGATGTACTTCGCGGTCGCGCACGTGGACTATTGTCTAAAGGACGGAAGTAAGCTTGTCTCTCCGAAACTGATATATGGTGTGTGCAGCGCTATTCCGGATACGCCTACCGGGCTTGTGTATAATTATTCGGATGGCGTAAATCTGGGCACGCCGTTTGATGATGACAATAACTTGCCGATAGATTCGCTCGACGTGGCTCCTGCCGTAGGCGGCGACCCTGGCTTCGTGTACCTTAAGTGGAATGCGGCCGCAGGCGCTGCCTCGTATAAAGTGTTTGCGTACGACGTTGCTATGGCAAGCTATGTCGACGTCATGACACTTACAACATTCCCGGCAACCGAGGAGGCGAAGATAAATTCCACGACCGCCCCGTCGTTTGGTCTGTTCAAATTCGCGGTCAAGTCCGTGAACTACTGCGGCGTTGAGAGCGCGGCGTACTCGGCACTTACGGCCACCAGCATACAGAAAGACAGCTGCGACCTGATACCGAGTTCGCCAACACCTGTGACCGCGACGCATACGGATCCGAAGGGCAATGTCATCGGCCAGGTAGACGATACCAATAACGGCAGTGGAACGCTTGTGTCCAATGTTGCAGGCAAGGTGTCGCTTAGCTGGCCTGCGATAGGCGACCTCGACGCTATAGGCGTGTATGCGGTCTATTACGCGCAGAGCGCAACGGCTCCGGCGGCATCATGGACCGATTATACAGCCAATGTGACGATAACTGGCGCTACCACTGCGGATGTCAAGACCGATGGCATTACGTCGCTGACCGAGATGTACTTCAAGGTCAAGGCCAAGGATTACTGCGGACGCTGGAGCGATTTAAGTACGACCGCTACAGACAAGATGATTAAGGATACCTGCGACGCGGCCCCGGGCGTGCCCTCAGGCCTTGCCTATACGCATAACGACAGCTATGGCAACGCCGCGCCAAATCCGAAGGACGTCTCCGGAGTTGACGGCAAGGTGCATCTTGCATGGACCAATTCCATGGGCGCGCCGCACGACGTGGTTAGCTACAATGTTTATTCGATAAAATTCGGAGGCGTCAGGACGCTAAGGGGCAACTTTGCGACCACGAGCGCTGTCATAGACCCGGCCTTCATGGTAACCGGCGATAAGTATAGTTTTGTGGTTACGGCAGTCGACTATTGCGGTCTCGAGAGTGGCGATTCCGCTGCTACCGGCTATATCAAGTATGGAAGCTGCTCGTTCTCGGTGGTGCCGCCTAATGTGGATTCGCTTAAATACTCTGTGCTGTCTGTCGATATGAAGGGCAATGTTCCGCCAAGGGACGATAACAATGACGGCGCTGCGCTGCCTGTGACAACGGTAGGTCAGCTGTTCCTGGAGCCGGTATGCGCTCCTGCGGATTGCAAGTCCATAGACAAGTACGAGGTGCTTCTCAGCACCGGAGGAGCATTTACCATGTATGCTGATGCCAACGTATTCTTGAATACTTTCTACGAGGTCAATCTCAATATCAGCGGCGTCTCGTCATATGATCCAATGACCTTTGCGGTAAAGGGCATCAATTACTGCACAGGCGAAAAATCGGCCTCTGCGACTGCGGTTGCGACGTATCTTGTTAAGGATACCTGCGACGCGGTGCCTGGCAACGCGGCGAACCTCGTGTTCAACTATAGCGATAAGAACGGCAACGGCCCGTCCACTCCGAAGGACGATGATAACGCCGGCCAGGCACTTGACATAGCTCCTGTTGCCTCTGACCCTGGTTCTGTGACGCTTAGCTGGTCTGCCGCAGCCCCGGCCGATGTAGTAAGCTATAACGTCTATATTTCGCCAAACAATGCCGCTCCGTGGACGTTGCTTGTGAATACCGGCAGCACCAATACCACCGACGTCGTTGTCGACACATCGACTATTGCATCGCTTGCCCCGACGTACTTCGCTGTTAAGGCGGTCGACTACTGCGGCTATGAGAGCGTGAACTTCGCGGCGCACTCTGGCGGCCTGTATATAAGGAAGAATAGCTGCGACCTCGTGCCTGATAACGCAACTGGTCTACAGTTCCCGCTCGCCTATGTCGACGTCGGTGGCAAGTCCAATCCGCCGCGCGATGTTGCGCCTGGTAATCTCGTATATATCGAATGGACGGCCGTTGCCAACATGGACGTCGAGGCCAACAGCTATAAGGTCTACTATTCGAACAATAATATCGACTGGACGTTGATAGACGGCACCACCACGCCGAGCGTCACGGCCCTTACGTCTACGAGCGCCACAGTTGATGCAGGCGGCGTTGCCGATGGCGTAAAGATGTATTTTGCCGTAAAGGCCGTTGACTACTGCGGCCGCGAAAGCGCGAATTACAACACCATGGCCATCGACAGGTATATAGTGAAGGGCATCTGCTCTATTAATCCGAACGCGCCGACTAATTTGCAGTATACGTACACAGACCAGATAAATCTGTTCTCTGTGCCTAAGGATGACGACAATGACGGTGTAGGCGTGCCGCCTTACGTCATAAGCGGAGCAGGTCATGTGCATCTTGGCTGGACGCCGTCCACATCCGCAGGTGTCGACACCTATACAGTCTGGGCGTGGGATGGATTTGCCTGGAATGATGTCACGGCGCTTGCCGATCCGATTGCGTCTTTGACAACTTCGGCTGTGAGCCTTAATTCCACCACCGCGCCGTACCAGATGCTACGCTTTGCGGTGCGCGCAGTGAACAATTGCGGTCTTGTGAGCGTCAATTCGAACGAGACGACCGACATATTGAAGGACAGTTGCGACGAGCTGCCGCCTACATCGCCGTGGATATGGGCGTCGCATACGGACGCGAGCGGCAATTGGTTTGGAAACCCCATTGACGACACCAACAACGGCAAGACGAAGAATATCGCCGATACCACAGGTAAGGTGTCGCTGAATTGGGGCGCGGTTGGAAGCTACGACTTCCTCGGCACGTATAAGGTGTATCACAGCAATAATGCTTCCGCCCCTGCGGCCTCGTGGACGGATTATACGGCCAATGTCTCGATGACTGGCGCTACGAGCGCTGATGTGGACACCTCCGGCGTTACGTCGCTTGACGAGATGTACTTCAAGGTCGCGGCAGTCGATTACTGCGGCCTCGAGAGCGACCTTGACCTTACACCGGCCACGTCGAAGATGATAAAGGATACCTGCGACGCTAAGCCCGCGGCCCTTACCAACGTCAAATACGACCCGGCGCATCCTGATGCGGGCGGACATTCGGCCCCGCCGAAGGGAGACGATGCAGGGTTTGCCTACATTACATGGAGCGCGGCGCCTGAGAGCGATGTCGTTCAGTACAAGATCTATGCCATAGATGAGGGTGGATTGGTCGCTGATTTGTCGTCCTGGTGGCCGTGGTCAGTTACATTCCCGACGCCTACGAGCGCCAAGATAGACATGGGCGTGTTTGCCGGAGCCCTGCAGAAGTTTAAGTTTGGCGTTACAGCCGTTGACTACTGCGGCCTCGAGAGCTCGAGGGTCAATACCGCCACGTACATTAAGTACCAGGGTTGCACAACGCCTCTGCCGTCGCCTGTTGACGGGGTCAATTATAACCACAGCGACCTGAGATGGAACTGGCCGCCGCGCGACCATAACGGCAACGGACAGGTAAAGCTCCAGATAAGCTGCTGGGCATGGCCGAACTGTAATGTCATGGACACAAATGACGCATATAACGTGTATTACAAGACATCTGTCGGTGGCGCGTGGACGCTGATAAATCCGGCGCTCGTTACGCAGAATACGGTCAACCAGGTCGCGGTGGACGTATCGAGCTTGCCGCAGTACACGACCATGTACTTTAACGTTAAGGCCAAGAACTCTTGCACAGGGGCAGAGTCCGCAAGCTTCGCAGTCGCAGGTGATGCCGTAACTAGTTATATAGTCACCGATACCTGTACTGCTCCGCCTGCTCCGGATGCGCACTGGGGCCCGGATAAGTATGGCAATGACCCCGGAGCCGATGTTGATACATTTGGCAATGTAACGCTTACGTGGACAGCAGAGGGCGACGTTGTCAACGTCAACAACATACAGTATACGATATACGATATGGCCTGGAGCTGGCCGCCGTCCGCAAACATCAGTTATGACCCGCTTGAGCCGCCTGTCAAGACGCAGGAGGTCATAAGCATGAACCCGGCAGGTTATGACCGCATATCCGGTGGAGTTACAACGGTCGATTACTGCGGATACTCGACTGCGAGCTGGACGCCGTGGCTTACAAAGGGTGCGTGCAGCGCTCCGAAGAACGTTGACCCGGCCGCGGGCCTCGCGCTCCTTACACCAGGCACCTCAGGTCCGGATACGTTCATACAGGACTACGTGATGTACTACGATCTTATCAACAATTATGGAGGTAACATATCCATAATTGTCAAGAGAGAGTGGATAGGCGATATAGGCAACTGGCAGGATTACTCTGATATATACTACGACCCGGCATGGCTCGGTTGGTGCTCGGACTGGTATTATAACTGTAGCTACGACATGGGAGGTAAGGTGTTCGTTGATTGGAGCGGCTGGTGGGGCGGCGAGTATCCGACGTATCTAGCGGCCAGCGGCGACATGTATAACTATAAGGTCGTCATAACCAATGTCTGTAACGCGGCGGAGAACACCGAGTTCCCGCTCTATACGCAGAGCTTCTGCGGTGGGCCGTTGCCGACTGTCATGAGTCTTGATTATAACCATCAGGACGCCATGTGGAATTGGCCGCCCAAAGACGATGATGGCGCAGGCAAGGTAAAACTGTGGTGGCCGATGCCCGGTAGCCTCGGAGCGACGGCGAACTATAATGTCTACATGTCAGAGGATGGCGGCGTGACTTGGGGCGTAACCCCTGTGGCAACTGCGTGCAGGTCCTGCAATAGCGCCACCGTGAACGTGGGTTCTGTTGTACCGTTTAAGAAACTGGCCTTCAAGATAAGGGCAGTCGACGCCTGCGGCGCAGAGGGCCTGGATTCGCCGGTAACGTCGGTGATAATGAAGGATTCGTGCGACTCTAGCCCGAGCGCTCCGAGTCCAGTCTGGAATTATACAGACATGTACGGCAGTAACCCGCCAAACTTCGTTGATGGTGCCGGCAAGGCGACCCTTAGCTGGATTATTGACGGCGACGTTACGCAGAGCATGGTGGGTTACGATGTTCAGACTGCCGGATGGGCGTGGGTAGGCGGCTGGGGTGGCTGGATTGCCGAACCGACAAATACGCTTGTGGTAGACATGAACCCGTACCCTGTAAATACGTTCCTTAACGCAAACGTGCAGACCCAGGATTACTGTGGCATGTGGAGCAACTGGCAGAACACGCCTTACAGGATAGAGAAGCCGGCATCGTGCCCGGCCACAAAGGCCATAGCAATGCCTACAGGCGTGTCCAAGACCACTACCACCTATTGGGATGCTTGGTGGAGCATAAATATAACCTATATGACAAGTATAGGCTTTAATTACGACCTCGATTTGAACTATGACCCGAACAATATGTCTATCGAGGTTATGTATGAGCCGACTTGGTGCATAGGTTGCTGGAATACCGACGGTTATATAACGTATAATTCCGGCACAGGAACGTGCGCGGCAACGTATTCGAATGGAAGCGGGCTTGTGGCGTGCAATTATAACCCTGTAAGCAAGGCCCTGAGCCTCACAAACCTGTTTACGCCGGGCATTAACGGGCCGTGGGAGATGCCGTACTGGACATGGAGAAGCTGGGGCGATACGAGGAACTATAAGATAGTAGTACGCGACCTGTGCTCGGGCTCGACCAACGAGGTCATGCTCTATCCGTAAGATCTGTGCCGGTTTGAAAAAGCAGCGTATTTTGGGGTATAATTAAAAGTGGGAATATGGAAAACCTTAAAGGCATAATAGGAAGGTTCAGGGGCGGCAAGGACGAAAAGGGCTTTGCCCTTGTGCTGACGCTTATCATAATGGCCGCGATGACCGCTATCGGCATGATGGCCGTCACCACCTCCACGACCGATTTGATGATAGCCAGGAACGAGAAGGAAGGCAGGACGGCGTTTTATCTTGCTGAGGTCGGGGTCTACGAGGCCATAGCGAGGCTTTCCCTTCCAAAGACCAATGCGCGCTACGTCGGCGAGAGTACCACTGAGAGGGCAGACCGTGTTGGCGGCACAAAGTTCACCCCGAGCACCACGTATCCGGGAAGCGCGCTTAGCAAGCCGGCAAAAGGTTCTTTCACATCGGCTGGCATAAGCGGCGGTGCTGTGCCTTCGGTCGGAGGCGTTATTCCTTCAGGCACCTACGAGGTTCTTGTCAGGTACACCATCGAGCACGAGGACACGTGGCGTAAGGGCGATAATCTCGATGACGAAACCGTGGTTTTCTGCCGCGACTTCGGCTTTTCCGGCGCTACCACCAACTGCACGACTGCTTTTCCGGTATATACCATAATATCAAAGGGCAGGACCGGAGGCGGCACCGAGGCCGTTATATCGGCGCACGTGGTTGAGTCCTTCATTAACATGATGCCCCCTGGCGATACCATTCTTTTTACAGAGGGTGAGATAGGCGTACAGAGCGCGACAAAGATTACCGGAAAGGTCGGCACTCAGCTTGGTTACGAACAGGGGTACGCGGCCTATGTCAGTGGATGTCCGTGCACGGACCCAAACACATGTCCGGCCACCCAGTGCACCAACGTGTCATCTGGTTTTCCTAACTGGGGCTATAAAAAGGGCGATATGAATGAATATCTCGGCATGGATCTCGATACCATCAAGAACTATGCCGATGTCTATAATATGCAGACAGGAAATAACACGACCACTTATAACCCCACCGGTATCTGGGGCAGTCTTTGCAGTTCATCCACCACGTCCGACCCCAATCCGCATATTTGCGACAACGATGCCAACAAAGGTAAGATTGTTTACATAGATAACGGTGCAGCCGGTGTCGGAGCAGCCGGTCTTCAGGCAGGCAGTTATGGAAGAGGGCTCTTGATAGTAAAGGGGGATTTGCAGATAGCCGGACAGTTTACCTGGGAAGGCATGATATACGTAATGGGCAACTTGAGTGTTTCGGGTACGGCGACCGTGTTCGGTACGCTTATGATAGAGGGCAACAACACTGCCGATAATATTTCCAAGTCAATGGTCAAGGCAGATGTACAGGTGACCGGAAGCCTAAACGTATACGGAAGCCGAGATGTTGCCGCGAGTGTCGGCATAGGGCTTGGAATGCCGAGAACGCTTCGTTGGACCAGGTTATAGGCCGTAGGCAGCGATAGCCCCATATTTTTTGTATGCGAGAAAAGGCCCGTAAAATCGGGCCTTTTTTATGCCTTGGTATATATAATTTAGCATAATTATAGTTATTTTTAAAAAAAACTTGACAAATTAGATTGTTATGTTATAACTTAAGACAATATGGCATCGGAGGCGCCGGATGTGTCATTGTGATGCAGGGTGCTGCGTGGATCTTAAACTTTTAGCGGGATAAAAGTGCAGCTTACTATGAAGGCGAATAATTTGAAGAAGATAAGGGAAGGGATGCTTCTTAGCAAGTCGGAGCTCGCGAGGAAGGCAGGAGTATCGCCGCTTACCATCGACAGAATAGAAAAAGGATATACCTGCCGCGTGGACACGAAGAGAAAGATAATACAGGCGCTTGGACTCAAACTTTCGGAAAAGGGCCGTGTTTTTACGGACTGACGAGGACAGGGACTGAATATGCTGGGTCTTCCGTTTTTTAAAAAGAAGGATGTTGTCGCGCTCGACATAGGATCGAGCTCGATAAAGCTTGCCGAACTTAAGCAGGCCAAGAAGGGCTGGGAGCTTTTGAAGCTCGGTATAACTTATCTTCCGCCCGAGGCCATAGTCGACGGCTCCATAATAGACTCAATGACCGTTAAGGACGCAATCACAGAGCTTCTTAAGTCCCAGGGGATTGCCGCGACCGAGGCCGTCAGCGCGCTCACGGGACATTCGGTCATCATAAAGAGGGTAAGCATGCCTGCCATGACCGAGGCCGATTTATCCGAGCAGATACAGTGGGAAGCCGAGCAGTACATACCCTTCCCGATGAGCGACGTTAATATAGATTTCCAGATACTTGGCGAAGATACCGAGGGAAGCGGCCAGATGGACGTCATGCTCGTGGCAGTGAAGAAGGACGTTATTAACGATTACGTCAACGTCATAAGAGAGGCCGGACTTAACCCGGTCATCATGGACGTGGACTCTTTTGCCATAGAGAACATGATGGAGATAGGGTACTCGTTTGCCCCTAATGAGAACGTTGCGATAGTCAATATAGGCGCGAGTATCACCACCATAAGCGTCATATCCGGCGGCAAGACCATATTCACGAGGTCGAACCCCACAGGTGGCAATCAGTTTACCGAGGAAATACAAAGGAATATGAACGTGAACTTCAAAGAGGCCGAGGACATAAAGACCGGCAAGGCTGAGGGCAGCGTTCCGAGGGCGGAGCTTCCCGGAGTTATGGAGAGGGTTTCCGGCGGTATGGCCATGGATATCAGAAGGTCCCTTGACTTTTTCCTTGCCGGCAATCCCGGCATGGTAATCAACAAGATACTTCTTTGCGGCGGCGGTGCGATGACCATCGGACTTAAGGAAGTCATTCAGGAGAAGGCCGCACTGCCGGTCGAGACCATAAACCCGTTTAGCGGGATTAATGCCAATCCCAAGAAGTTCAATGCCGAAGAGCTTGAGCAGATGGCGCCGTATTTCGGCGTTGCCATAGGGCTTGCCACGAGGAGGCTTGGCGACAGATGATAAGGATTAACCTTCTTCCCGTAAGGGCGGCTAAAAAGAAGGAATCTCTCATGCTGCACGGTATGGCTGCCGGGGCGGCGCTTATCCTTGTGATTATTCTAAGTATGGGCGTTTACGTGTTTTTCAGGTCAAAGGTCTCGGTTCTTAACGGTGATATAGAGAAGGGCAATGCCGAGCTGGTTGCGTTAGAGGCCAAGACAGGAGAACTTCAGAATATAATTGCGGAAAAGAACAAAGTACAGGGTAAGCTTGATGTGGTAGACAGGCTTTCCAAGGCCAGATCAGGCCCGATAGATATGTATAAGCTTTTCAGCAAGACTGTGCCGGATTACGCTTGGGTCATCAACGTAACAGACAAGGGTAGTTCTGTGCGGATAGAGGGTATGGCGATATCGGAGATAGTTGTTTCCGAGTTCATGAGGAATCTTGAGAACACCGGCGTTTTCGCGAAGGTGGAGCTTTTCGAGGCCGCCAGCAAGGGCGGTGTGATACATAAAGGCTCGCAGCAGGCGTTTTTCAATTATGTGATTGATCTTTACAGGAAATAGGCGGAGAGGTCATGGGGTTAGAGGATAAAATCAAGCAGCTAATGAAGTTTGATAGTGTAATCAGAATGCCGCTTAAGACCAAGCTCGGCATGCTTGGCGGCGCGTGTGCTGTTGTTGCCGGCCTTATAGGGTATTTGCTTGTTTATCCCACCATTGTTAAGAAGAAGGAACTTGAGGTCAATCTCGTGGAATTGACCGCCAAAGTGGAGGAGCAAAGAAAGATAGCGGCCGATATCCCGAAGTTTAAAAAAGAAAAAGAAGAACTCGATATGAAGCTACAGCTTGCGCTCAAGCAGCTTCCCAACGGTAAGGAAATACCGCAGCTTCTCGAGAAGATTGGCGATGCGGCGGTAAAGTCCGGGCTTTCCATAAAGCTTTTCAGGCCGCAGCCGGAGAAGAGCACGCCGGAAGGTTTTTATTCCGAGGTTCCGGTCAGCATGCAGGTAGAGGGGTCTTTCGAGGCCATGTATGCGTTTTGCGCCAAGATAGCGAAGTTTGACAGGATAGTCAATGTCGTAGGACTTACGATAAAGGGCGACAACAGTCCCAAGGCCGACATACCGATGCTTAAATCGGATTTTACGGCGCTGACATATAGGTTTGTTCCGGAGAGCGAAAGGCCGCCGGAGACGCCGGCAGCCGGAGCAAAAGGCGCGCCTGCTGCTCCAGCAAAGAAATAGGATGCCATGGATAAGACTTTAAAAAACATAGCGATGGTTGCGGTGCTGGCAGCGCTTCCCTTTGTAGTTTCCGGATGTCCGAAAAACGAGACGGACGACGATACTACGAGTTTAAAGAAGGCGGAGGTTAAGCCGGTAGAGGAAAAGAAGATAGAGATTGTGGTAGAGGAAGACAATACGCCTCCCGAGGCTTACGTCCTGAAGATACGCAATCCGTTCAGGAGCCCCTATGCCGGGAAAAAAAGTCTGGATAAGGAAGAGCGCGACAAGGTGCCGCTTGAGAACTACGAACTTTCGACATTAAAGATAATCGCTATAGTGATAGGTACCGGCGGCAGGGAATCTATTGCCATGGTCAGGGCCGAGGATAACAAGACCTACACTGTTAGGAAAAAGGACAGGATAGGTGTTAGAGATGGCTATATCGTTAAGATACACGATAATGGCATAGTTGTCTCCGAGGAAGACCCTGTGACCGGCGAGCGTGTAGACGTAGAGCTGCTTGCGGCGGAGAGTGAGAAGGGAAAGGGCAGTGAACTTAAAAAGTAGGCGGGGCTGCAGTGTTACCCTGTTCACCTTTGTTTGACGGGAGGTATGTATGATTATAGATAGGATATTCCAAAAGATGTCGATGCCTGTTGTGGCGCTTGCGGCGCTGGCCGTTATTTGCGGATGCGCCCCCAAGCAGACGGTCAAGCCCGATGAAGGCGCGGCAGTACCGGCGGCCCAAGAGGCAGGAACAACGGAGGCCGACATAAATGAGTCTGCGCTGTCGACAGGCACAAAGATAGTTGCCGTGGATGTCGTTGGCGAGGATGGGGCAACCGTCCTTATAGAGGGCGATGGCGACCTCCCTTATACCGTTATATGGCTGCCCGATCCCCCGAGAGCTGTTGTGGATATTCCGGGCGTTAGCCTCGATGATATTTCTCCGTCTATGGAGATAAACAATCAATATATCAGCAGCATAAGCGCATCGTCGTATCCGTCCGGAACAGAGACCATAGCAAGGATAGAGATAGGGCTAAAGCCTAACATGAAGCACGAGGTCGAGGACGGCGAAAAAAGTGTTATGGTGACAGTCGTGCCTTCAGCCGAGGAAGATGTTGTGCCTGTATCTACAACGGGGTCTGTGTTGAAGTCGGAACCGGAACCGGAACCTGATCTTCCCAGGGTCGAGAAGATAACGAAGGTCGAATCGTATGCCGAGGGCGGGGTAACGTTTGTCAGCGTGACCGGCAACGGCACCTTTGCCGGCACGTACAAGGCGTTCACGTTAGACGGCCCGCCAAGGCTTGTTGTCGATGTTTTGTCGGTCGGTTCCGATGTCAAGAAGAAGGAACTTGCCGTAAAGGGCGGTTATGTAAAGAACGTTAGGATAGGCGCTCATGCGGACAAGGTAAGGTTCGTGTTTGATGCTGTCGGAAAGACTATGCCGGCATATAATATTTCCGAGCAGGGCGCGGCGTTGGTGTTTGGTTTCGGCGATGCCGCGGCCATAGCGGCTCTTTCCGAGAGAAAGTCACCTGTAAAAACGACCGGGCCGGAACCGAAGTTGGAGCCGTTGGCGAAGCCTGAGCCGGAGTTGGAGACGGTAGCAGAGCCTAAGTCTGCGCCGAAGAAGCCAAAAGGCGAGGTGCCAAGCGCAGTTATAGCGGCTGAGACTACCGTTTTAGAGGATTATGATGAGGGAAAGTTTAACGTTAGAAGGGTTGATGTAAAGAAGCTTAAGAAAAGGATAATGGTCAATATCGAAGGCACATCCAAACCGGAATATAAAGTCAGGGATTCCAAAGACGGGTTGTCCCTGTATATTGATTTCAAGAAGGCATATATACCCGAGGATCTCAGGGTGACGATGGACGCTAGTGAACTCGGCACGAAACTGATGTCTGTTAGCGCCTATCAGCACTCTACCGCGCCGTCTAATATCGTCAGGGTATATATCAAGTTCAAAGAGCCTGTGCAGTACAGCATCAAGGAGACAAGCAGGAATCTCGTCCTTGATTTCCCGCTTACCGTCGAGGATGTTGTTAAAGAAGAAGAGGAAATAGAGGCCAAGAAGAAATATAGCGGATCCAAGGTGCATTTGAACCTCTCCGGGGCCGAGATAAGGGATGTGCTGAGGCTTATTGCCGAGGTGAGCCAGATGAACATAATAGCGGCCGACGAGGTAAGCGGCACAATAACCATGCGTCTCGAGAACGTGCCGTGGGACCAGGCCTTCGACCTTATCCTCGCCAGTAAGGGGCTTGAGAAAATACAGGACGGCAACATCATCAGGGTTGTTACCGTTGAAAGGGCCAGAAAGGAAGTAGAGGCTACGCAGCAGGCAAAAGCCTCGCAAGAGAAAATAGAGGATCTTTTGACCGAGTATATACGCATAAGCTACGACAAGGCGTCCGATCTTTCCGGGCAGGTAAAGGAGCTTCTTAGCCCGCGCGGCACTACAACTGTGCATGAAGGTACCAATACGCTCGTTGTGAGGGATATAGCGTCTGCCATAGCCAATGTTAAGGATTATATAAAGAGAGTCGATATTCCTACACCTCAGGTTCTTATAGAGGCCAGGATAATTTACGCCGAGCGTTCGTTTACACAGGAAATAGGCGTTAAGTGGAATGTGACACAGCAGACGCCTAACCCGAACGCTATTCCGACACCGAGGATAACTACTACCGAGAGCGTTTCTGTCGACGCGACAAGCGGTGTTGGAACTACCGGACAGTTTGCATTTGCTCTTGGCAAACTTATAGGGGCAAACCCCCTTGACTTGGATATTACGCTCCTGGCTGCCGAGAGAAACGGCACAGTGAAGACGATATCAAAGCCGAGCGTTATTACGCTCGACAATAAAGAGGCCAAGATAGAGCAGGGCGAATCCATTCCGTTTGCCACAACATCGGCAGGCGGCACGGAGACCTCGTTTATCGACGCAAATTTGAGCCTTACCGTCACGCCGCATATAACGCCCGATGGCGGCATCTCGATGCAGATAAAAGCCAGCAGCAACTCCATAGGTTCCTACAGAGGCGGCGGCGGCGAACCAAGTATAAACAAGAAAGAGGCCTCCACCGAGGTGCTTGTCAGGGACGGAGAGACAACCGTTATAGGCGGAATTGTCGTGACCGATTCCAATAGCAACAGTAGCGGGGTGCCGTTTTTCATGCACATCCCGGTTATAGGGTGGTTATTTAAGAACAGGCTTGTTACCGAGTCGCAAAAGGAGTTGCTGATATTCATAACGCCGACCATAGTGACTAACTCGCAGATAAACTAAGTGCGCGCTTAAAACCTAAAATGCACCCTGCGGGGTGCATTTTTTTTGGAGCAAACGAAAAATGCTTAGATACCTTACATCAGGTGAATCGCACGGCAAGTGCCTCGTTGCCACTATAGAGGGCATGCCGTCCGGGCTTTCTCTTTCGGCCTCGGACGTAAATGCCGATCTCGCAAGGCGCCAGGGCGGTTACGGCAGGGGCGGCAGACAGAAGATAGAGAAGGACACCGTAGAGTACATCTCAGGCGTTCGGCACGGCTCTACACTTGGCTCTCCGCTTGCCATGCTAATCGAGAATAGGGACTGGGCCAATTGGTCGGAGAAAATGGCTTCGGGGCCCGTCAAGGGCGCGGTAGAGGCCGTTACCAAGCCAAGGCCCGGGCACGCTGACCTTGCAGGAGCGATGAAGTATTTTTTCACGGACGTAAGGAACGTGCTCGAACGCTCGAGCGCAAGGGAGACGGCCGCAAGGGTTGCAGTCGGGGCTGTTGCGAAGAAACTTTTAAAAGAGTTCGGCATCGAAGTCTATAGCTATGTCACGTCCATAGGCGGCGTTGAGTGCTCATGGAAAAAGCTTTCTTCGCGCCCGGATGCGCTGCACGAGGCTGCCGAAGGCTCCGAGGTAAGGTGCCCGGACGCTGCGGCTTCGAAGAAGATGATTGGCCGCATAGACGAGGTTAGAAAGGCAGGCGACAGCCTTGGCGGTACGTTCGAGGTTGTTATAACCGGAGCTCCCCCTGGGCTTGGAAGCCACGTGCACTGGGACAGAAAGCTCGATGCAATGCTTGCCATGGCGCTCATGAGCATACAGGCCATAAAGGGCGTGCAGGTGGGCATGGGGTTTAAGGCGGCGCTTACTCCGGGCTCCAGAGTGCATGATGAGATAATGTACCGTAAGGCGCAAAAGAAGCGCGGTTGGTGGCCTGCCGGGAAGGCGTTTTTCAGGCCAACGAACAACGCCGGCGGCATAGAGGGCGGCATGAGTAACGGCGAGGACATACGCGTGAGTGCCGCGATGAAGCCCATTCCGACGCTTTATAAGCCGCTTCGTTCGGTTGACATGATAACGAAGAAGCCTTACGAGGCAAGTATAGAGAGAAGCGACATCTGCGCCGTGCCTGCGGCAAGTGTGGTTGCCGAGGCGGTCTCTGCCTTCACAATAGCCGCAGCCTTTGTCGAAAAGTTCGGGGGCGACTCTGTTAAGGAGCTTTCGCGTAATTACGAGGGCTATCTTAAGCAGCTCTCCGGCTTTTAGACTGCTCTCTGCTGCTGCGCGCTTTGCGCCTTTGAACTTATGAACCTTATACTTACTGGCTTCATGGGTACCGGAAAATCGACCGTGGCAAGGCGTCTTGCCGCGGTCCTTTCCATGAGGCACGTTGATACCGACGATATGGTCGAGGCTTCCGCAGGCAGGAAGATAAAGGATATCTTTGCCTCTGAGGGCGAGGCGGCCTTCAGGGCGCTTGAAAGGGAAGCGCTAAAAGATGCGCTCTTGGGCGACGGAGCCGTTGTCTCTACAGGCGGCGGCGCGCTCGTTACCGCCGAGTCAAGGGCGATTGCAAAAACGCGCGGCACGGTAGTTTGTCTTACGGCAACTGTCGAGACCATACTAAAGCGCGTTGGCAGAAACGACGAAAGGCCGCTTTTGAAGGGCTCGCCAGATGATGTGAGGGCAAGGATAACGGAGCTTTTGGATGCAAGGGAAGAAGCTTACCTGGACGCCCATATCGTTGTAGATACCACAAGCAAGAGCGTTGATGAGGTTATAAGCGAAATAAGGCGCTATATCGGCAGGTAGCGCATTTTTTATTTGTGAGAGGAACATGGAAAAGATAAAGGTAAAATTGGACAAAAGAGAAGACCGTTCGTACTCGATACTCATAGGTAGCGGCCTTCTCGATACGCTTGGACAGGGCATGGAGGAACTCGGGTTCGCGGGCTCGTGCGCGCTTGTGACAAATAAGAAGGTCGGCGCGCTTTATGCCGGGCGGGCCATCAAGTCCTTGAAGGCCGCAGGCTTCAAGGTTGTAACCGTCGAGCTTCCGGACGGAGAGCAGTATAAATCGCTTTCTTCTGTCTCCAGGATATACGACTGTCTCATTAAGAACAGGATGGAGCGGACCTCTGCTGTCATTGCCCTTGGCGGCGGCATTATCGGCGACATGGCAGGGTTTGCCGCTGCTTCTTATCTTCGCGGTGTGCCATACGTTCAGGTGCCAACCACTCTTCTATCCCAGGTCGACAGCTCGGTTGGCGGAAAAACAGGCGTTAACCACAGGCTCGGTAAAAACCTCATCGGCGCGTTCTATCAGCCAAGTGCCGTGTTCATAGATACCGCGACACTTTCAACCCTTGATAAGCGCGAGTTCAAGGCAGGGCTTGCCGAGGTCGTTAAGTACGGCGTCATACGCGATAAAAGCTTTTTTTCGTTTCTCGATGATAACGCCGCAACACTCGGGGCTTCGAATGCCGCTTCCTCGCCCGCTCTTATCGACGCCATAGCAAGGTCATGCGCTGTAAAGGCCGAGATAGTCGGCTTGGATGAAAGAGAGAGCGGAATAAGGAGCATACTAAACTTCGGCCACACATTTGGCCATGCCATAGAGGCTGCCACTGGATATAAGAAGTATAAGCACGGCGAGGCAGTTGCAATAGGCATGGTCATGGCAGCTGAGTTCTCAAGGGTTTTAGGGCTTACGACAACAGGTACTGTTGAGCGTATAGTAGGGTTATCCAAGGCCCTTGGGTTGCCTACCTCCCGTAAGGGCGTGTCAGCCACGGGGCTACTTAAGTACATGCGCCTGGATAAGAAGGTCAAGGCCGGGGCCATACGTTTTGTGCTGGTAAAGGCCCTTGGAAAGGTGGTTTTACAGGAGGCCGGGGAAGCTGAAATAAGGGGGTTTTTAGCCAATTTTAGGGGTTTTTAGCCTTAAAATGCAGTTTTTCCTTGACTTGGGCCCTTTTCTCGAATACCTTGATGTATGAGGGGGCTTTTGTGGTAAAACAGGCCGTAGAGGCAAAGGACGATATATTCTTTACCCGCACTATGGCCGATGTGCTTGAGAAGCAGGGCAGGCATGAGGACGCCCTTGCGATTTATAAGATACTTTTGGACTCTAACCCTGCGGACGAGTCTCTTAAGGCCAAGATAGACGGTTTGAACACACTGGCGCGCGGCAGGGCAAAAGGCCAGGGCTCTTAAACGGTTAGGCGGTGGGGACATGGATTTTCAGGCCGTATTAAAGGAAATGGTTGATAGGGTAAACGGAGGCGTTGCTGCCACCATAATGGCAAACGACGGCATACCGCTGCAAAATTATGTAAAGGCCGGGGGCACATGCGACCTTGAGTCCCTCGGTGTCGAGTACGGCAAGGTGATGGTGGAGCTTAAGAAGGCAGCCGAAGTGCTAAGCCTTGGCGGCATAGAGGAGCTTGTCATAACATCCGGCGGATTGAAGGTCGTTATCCGCATAGTATCGCCCGAGTACTTCGCGGTATTCGCGCTTACGCCAGAGGGTAACGTCGGCAAGGCAAAGTACTATCTAAAGAGGGCCGCGCAAAACGTCGCAAAGGAGCTGGCTGCGTAAGCCGCCGGTAAGCTCCGTGGCCCTGAAGAGGATAAAGGCGCTAAGGGAGAAAGGCTTAACGGGCGGCAAGGATACGCTCGATGCGCTGCTCGTAAGTTCGCTTACGAATGTAAGGTATCTTAGCGGTTTTACAGGCTCAAATGCCGTTGCGCTTATCTCCAAAAATACGGCGCTGCTTATAACGGACTCTCGCTACACGCTGCAGGCAAGGCAGGAGGCAAAGGGTTTTGCGATACGCATAGCCTCCAATTATATAGAAGATCTCGCGCTGCTTCTAAAGAAGTCGAAGATAAGGCGCCTTGGCTTCGAGCCGCTTACGGTGAGCTACGAAGTATACCGGCGCATGAAGAAGGCGTTCAAGGGCACGAGCCTCGTGCCGGTGAAAAGGCCGGTTGAGGGGTTAAGGGCGGTTAAAGACAAAGAAGAACTCGCTGCCATACGTGCTGCGATAAAGGTTGCTGAGAAGGGCTACGCCCATGTCGAAGGGACGGGTGCGGTAGGCAGGGCAGAGCGCGATGTCTCGCTCGGCATAGAGAGGGTTGTCAAAGACCTGGGCGCCGATGCAATGAGCTTTGAAACCATCGTTGCCTCCGGTAAAAGAAGCGCGATGCCGCACGGCACGGCAACGGGTAAGAAGATAGCAAGGCACGAGTTCGTGATAGTGGACATGGGAGTGAGCCTTGGCGGTTATAAGTCCGATGAGACAAGGACGTATGTGACCGGCAAGCCCACCGGACGCCAGCGCGAGATATACTCAATAGTTAAGGACGCGCATGATAAGGCGATAGACGTTGTCAGGGAAGGTTCTCTTGCAAGCGAGGTTGACAGGGCTGCAAGGGCGTATATAGAGAAAAAGGGTTTTGGAAGTTATTTTGGCCACGGCACCGGGCACGGAGTAGGGCTCGATATCCACGAAGACCCGTCAGTTGGGCCAAAAAGCAAGACGGTACTTAAGCAGGGCATGGTCATAACGGTTGAGCCCGGTATCTACATCCCGGGGTTTGGCGGCGTAAGGATAGAAGACATGGTGCTTGTCGGAAAACACGGCCCAGAGGTCCTTACCGAAGGGAAAAAAGAATTAAAGACATTGCGATAGATAACGCGGAGGAACGATGGATATAAACGACATAAAGGCCCTGTATAAATTCCTAAAAAACACCGATATAGTCGAGCTCGAGCTGGAGGATTCCAGAGGCAAGGTGAAGCTTAAGCGCGGGGTTCCAGGAACCGTGGCAGCCGTGCCTGCGGTTGTTGCCGCTCCTATAGCGGCAGCCCCGAAGGCCGAGACTTTGGTCTCTACGCCAAAGGCCGAGGAAAAATCGAACGCGCTGTTTGTCACCTCTCCGATGGTCGGCACCTTCTACAGGGCGCCTTCTCCGGATGCCAACCCCTTTGCGGATGTCGGCAGCGTGATAAAGAAGGGGCAGGTTGTTTGCATAGTAGAGGCCATGAAGATAATGAACGACGTCGAGAGCGAGGTATCGGGCAAGATAACGGCCATACTTGTCGAGAACGGCCAGCCCGTTGAGTACGGCGAGCCTCTTTTTAAGGTCGAGCCGGCCTAAGAACGGGTTTTTCAGTCCTGACGCATTAATCAAGAGAAGTTATTTTGAATATTCAAGGCGCGTACGCGCCGGAGGCGGTATTTTAAACGATGTTTAGCAAGATCCTCATAGCCAACAGGGGCGAGATAGCGATAAGGATAATCCGGGCCTGCAAGGAACTCGGCATAAAGACCGTTGCCGTGTACTCCGAGGCCGATAAGGACTCGATGCATGTAAAGCTTGCAGACGGCGCTATCTGCATAGGCCCTGCCAAGAGTAAGGACAGCTATCTTAACGTATCGAGCCTTATAAGCGCTGTTGAGGTGGTTGATGCCGAGGCAGTGCATCCGGGCTACGGTTTTCTCGCCGAGAATAGCGCCTTTGCCGAGGTCTGCGAGAAGTGCAGGGTCAAGTTCATAGGCCCTACGTCATCGGTTATAAGGCTTATGGGAAATAAGGTAGAGGCAAAGAAGGAGGCCGAGAGGTCCAAGGTCCCGGTGCTCGGATGGAGCGGCGTTGGCGTTGCCGAGGAGGCCGAGGCCGTGAAGATAGCCGATAAAATAGGCTACCCGGTCATAATAAAGGCCTCAAGCGGAGGCGGAGGGCGCGGCATGAAGCTCGTTCATTCGCAGGCAGCCCTTGGGAGCGCATTCCATATGGCCAAGCGCGAGGCCCTGGCGGCATTTGGCGACGGCGAGGTGTTTATAGAAAAGTACTGCGAAAAGCCGCGTCACATAGAGGTACAACTCCTTGCCGACGAGCACGGAAATATCGTGCACCTTGGCGAGAGGGAATGCTCCATACAGAGGCGCCACCAGAAGATTATAGAAGAGGCCCCGAGCCCGTTCGTCGACGAAAGGCTAAGGGACAAGATAGGCGAGTCGGCTGTGAAGCTTGCCAAGTCTATCGGGTACACGAACGCAGGAACGGTAGAGTTCCTTATGGATAAGGACAAGAACTTCTACTTCATGGAGATGAACACGAGGGTGCAGGTCGAGCACCCGGTAACGGAGTTCGTCACCGGCGTCGACATAGTAAAGCACCAGATAATGGTGGCAGCAGGACACAGGCTCGAGTTCAAGCAAAAGCACGTAAGGCTCAAGGGCCACAGCATCGAGTGCCGCATAAACGCCGAGGACCCTGTCACATTCATGCCAAGCCCTGGAAAAATTACCGAGCTCTACATCCCCGGAGGCCCGGGCGTGAGGGTGGATACGGCCATATACGCAGGGTACGTCGTGCCGCAGCACTATGACTCGATGCTTGCAAAGCTCATCGTGCATGCCCCGACCAGGATAGACGCCATAAAGAGAATGACCAGGGCGCTCGAGGAATTCCATGTGGGCGGCATAAAGACCAACATACCTCTTCTTTTGACCGTTATGAGGGACCACGACTTCATAGACGGCAATACGCACATCGATTTTCTTTCCAAGTACGCCTAAAACCGGAGTGTTCCATATTGGGGCTTGTAAAAAGCCGGGCAATCCTGTATTATTTTAATATGCTGGCGCATTCTTCCGTATGGAGATTGATACTTGACGCTCCGGCCGGCGGGGCGTATAATATGGCGGTCGACGAAGCGCTGCTCGAGGCGGCGGCCGTAGACCGGAATTTTACGCCGACACTGCGTGTTTACGGTTTTGAGCGGCCTGTTTTGACGATAGGCTACGCCCAGGATGCGGCGATATTCGAAGGCAAGGGCATAGAGGTGGCAAGACGCCCGACCGGAGGGCGTGCCGTGCTTCACGGCGCATGGGAGGCAGAGGTCACCTACGCGGTTGTTTGTAATGACGCGCACCGGCTGCACTCTCTTGGCATACAGGGCGCGTACAGGGTGATTTGTGAAGCGCTTGTCTCTGCGCTAAAGTCTCTGGGAGTCGAGGCCGAAGGGGTTCGAGAGAAGAAAAAGGCAAAAGAAGGGCTTGGCGAGTCGTGTTTCCATGCCGCTTCTTTTTTCGAGATATCGGTTGCCGGCAGAAAGCTTGTTGGCAGCGCGCAGAGAAGAATTAAGGGCGCGTTTTTGCAGCACGGCTCTATAATCATGTCCGTAGACACCCTGCTTTTCGATGCTGTTTTCGGCCCCGGTTCTTCTGCTGAGGTGGGTTCTGTCTTGGAATTTTCGCGCGCATCTCGCGCAGATGTCGCGGCCGCGCTGGTAAAAGGTTTTGAAAAAGAGCTCGGCGCAGGTTTCTGTGCCGGTTCTTTGCTGGATAAAGAGAAGATGATTGTCGAACGTGTGTTGTCTGGCGCCGCGGCTGTTTGCTGCCGGAATACCGATGTCGTTGGATTTGGAGCCTGATGAAGAAGGATAAACTTTTAGATAAGGCGCAAAAGCTGCTTCAAAAGGGCTACTTTGACAAGGCAGTGGTCGAGTTTGCGGCAGCGCTTGCCGAGGACCCCTCCGATGTTTCCGTGCGCCTTAAGCTTGGCGACATATACGCGAAACTAAACAAAAAGGCCGAGGCCATAAAGGAATATACCGAGGTCGCCAAGGTACACACTGCCAAGGGCTTTTACCTGAAGGCAATCGCGGTTTTTAAGCAGATACTAAAGCTCGAGGACACGAGCCTCGAGATTCATAACAAGCTTGCCGAACTCTACACCAAACAGCGTCTTATCGCCGACGCGATAACCGAATACAGCTATATAGTCGGGGCCTATGAAAAGAAGGGCAGGACTGCCGAGGCATTCGAGCTTCTAAAAAAGATGGCCGGCATCGCCCCGGACAATATGGGCGTGAGGTTAAAGCTTGCGGATACGCACCTTAAGCAGGGTTTCGACAAAGAAGCCATGGCCGAGTACAAGATAGTCGTCGGCAAGCTCCTTGAAGAGGGAAAAGACGACAGGGCCGAGCGTATCTATGTGGATATTTACAAGTCCAAGCGCAAGGAGCCCATGGTGCTTGACGGGCTTATCTCCATATTCAGGAAAAAGGGCGACCAGGAGAAGGTCTTGAGGTTTTCTCAGGAGCTTTTCGAGGTTGCCAGGGAAAAGGGCGATACCGAGACTGCTACGCGAGCAGCTCAGGACATACTTAAGATTAATCCGGGTCACAGGGATGCGAAGGCTTATACATCCAAGCCGGATATGCTTGGCGGCGCCCCCGGAGGGCCAAGGCCCGGTGTTCCGGGCGAATTGCCGCCGCTTCTGGACTTGCCCGATTTCGGGCTCGGCGACATGGGTGCGCCAAAGCCTGCAGCCGCGCCGCCGCCGGTAGTTTCAAGGCCCGCAGCTCCGCCGCCACCGAAGATGGCCGCGCCTGCCCCGGCTGTAGAGGAAAAGCCGCTGCTCGACATAAATATGGACGCGCTCGCCGCTCCTGCGCCTGCTCCGGAGCCGGAAGAAGAGATGGTCGAGATGGAGGTCGAAGAGCCGACAGCCATTGAAATGGAGACAGAGGAAGAACTCGAGGTCGTGTCCGAGGACGAGATGGAGGTTGCCGAGGTCGAGGAGGCTGAGGCCATCGAAGTGGAGGAAGAGGGCTCGGCAATTGAAGTCGAGATGGAAGAGGAAGCTCCTGTTGCGTCAGCCGAAGAAAGTCTTGATGACGGGCTCGTTGATCTTCAAAAGGAGCTTGGCATAGACGATATGTTAAGCGATATGGATGTGCCGTGGGATTCCGGCTCAGGCGGAGCCTCCGAGGAGTATAAGGCCGGCATGGGCGAGCAGCTTGGCAAGGAAGACACAGAGACGCACTATAACCTCGGAATCGCGTACATGGAGATGGAGCTTTATAACGACGCCATCCGCGAATTTAAGATCGCGGCAAAGGACAAGACCAAGGCGCTAGATTCCTTTTCCAGGCTCGGCATGTGCCTTGTTGCTTCGGGCTCAATAGACGAGGCGGTAGGGTATTATAACAAGGCCCTTGAGGTCGAAGGCCTTCACGAAGAGGATAAAAAGGGCATCATGTTCGAGCTCGGGCTTGCGTATGCCGCGGGCGACAGGAAGAACGAGGCCGTCGAGATGTTACGAAGCGTCGAGGCCATGGACCCGAATTACAGGAATGTCTCCGAGAAGATAAGGGAACTTATCGAGGGTAAAAGTAATATTCCAAACGAGGAAGACGATCTCGTGGAGGTTGAGATAGTTTGACGAAGAAGCGTGCTACAGTTGGAAAACGCAGCCGGCGCGAGCCGGTTTTTTTATTTGTGCCGGAACGCCTTGGCGCCGCTATCAGGAAAAACGCTATTTTGAGGGAGGCCGCTAAGACCGCTTCAACGGCCCGCTTTGGCCGCGTGTATCTTGTCGGAGGCTCGGTTAGAGATATAGTGATGGAGAGGGGCGGCTCGGACGCCGATCTTGCCGTTGAGCGTAACGTCAAGGGTTTTATGGAGGAGATGAGGAGGCGTGTTGGAGGGGCTTTGTTTCTCATGGACTCAGACACCGATACCTACAGAATCGTGAATAAGAGAGGCTTTACCGTAGACGCCTCGCGCTTTAAGGGCAGGAACATACGCGAGGATTTGAAAAAAAGGGATTTTACGGTCAATGCGGTTTGCTTCGACGTATCAGGTAAAGAGATAGAGATACTAGACCCGTTTAAAGGGCTAAGGGATATCTCGGCAGGCACGTTAGCCCCGGTTTCCTTGCGCATATTCGACGATGATCCGTTGCGGCTGCTTCGCGCATACAGGTTTACCGTTACGCACGGGTTTGGGCAGGGCGCTTCGTTAAAGGCCCTGATAAAAAAGAAGGCTGTGCTTGTAGGCAATGCCTCTGGCGAGAGAAAAAGGGACGAGCTTGTAAAGATGTTTTCCGAGCCAGGTGCATCCGCTGCCATTAGAGAGATGTTTTCAACGGGCGTTATGGAAGCGCTCGCGCCGGAACTTGCGGCGTGGGGAAAACTTCGCGGCTACGACATCATAGGTCATTCGCTAAGTGTCATGGATAAGGCAGATGAGTTTATCTCGTCCGATAAATTTGCCAGGGCAGGCACGAAGCTTGGCAAGTTCTTTACCTCCGAGTTTACGCCGGGTATAAGCGGCGCATCTGTATTCAGGCTCGCCGCTTTTTTGCACGACGCAGGGAAACCCCTTACGATGAAGCGCGAGAGCGGCAGGCTTCGTTTTATTGGGCACGATCGCGTTGGAGAGAAGCTCGTCAAGGGGCTTTTAAAGAGGCTCTGCTTTCCTTCGAAGGTCGTGCGAGCTGTTGCGGCGCTTACCAGGGAGCATCACAGGACGTTCGTGTACGCGGACATAAAAAAGCCGTCTAACCGCGTAAAGGCGCATTTCATAAAGGCGGCTGAGGTAAAAGGAATACAGGACGCGCCGCTTATGCTCCTTGGCCTCGCGCTATGCGATGCGAGGGCGACAAGGGGCTCGGAGAGCTCAGGGCTAAAGCGCGCTGTTGCCGGGTTCTTTAAGTTCAATGCCTCTGTAAGGACAAAAAGTGTAAAGCCGCTCTTTAGCGGCAAAGATGTCATGCGGCTTTTCGCTATAGAGGAGGGGCCGCTTGTCGGCGCGGTGCTTCGCGAGGTCGAGCGCGCCGTGATGGCCGGCGATGTGACTGGCAAAAGGGATGCGGCAGCGTATGTGAGAAAATGGCTTGGAGAGCGCGGTAGTTCTCGGGGTTGATTTTTCTCTCGAAATGTCGGACAATAGCCTTAAATATGTGAAAGGAGACTTTTTGATGCTTAGAGTTATATCTGCGGCGCTGTTTTTTGCGGTAATGGTTTACGTTATGCAGGGTAGCGGCTTTGCCGGAGAAACAAATAAAAAGACGGAGAATAAGACAGTGGATTATACCAAGGTAAAAGCAGTAATCGAGACCAAGTTCGGTAATATAGAAATGGCGTTTTTCCCTGAAAAGGCCCCGGGGCATGTGAAGAACTTCGTTGACCTCGCGGAGAAGGGGTTTTATGACGGCACGCTCTTTCACAGGGTTATCCCGGGTTTCATGATACAGGGCGGAGACCCGAACACCAAGGGGACCAACTCCATGACCTATGGCAGCGGCGGCCCGGGTTACACCATAAAGGCCGAGTTCAACGATATCTCGCACACGCGCGGCATATTGTCCATGGCAAGGGCCAATGATCCCAATAGCGCAGGGTCGCAGTTTTTCATAGTGGTTAGCGATTCGAAGTTCCTGGATAAGAACTATACCGTATTCGGCAAGGTTATAAAGGGCATGGAAGTTGCCGACAAGATAGTGTCCGCATCAAGGGACGGGCGCGACCTTCCGCACGAGAGAATAGAAATGAAAGTAAAGATAGTGCCAAACGACGGAAAGTTCGAGTAGAGGATAGGGGTTTTGAGAGGCCGCCGCTTTTAGCGGCGGCCTTTTTTCGTTTTGGGCGCTGTTGGCTTTAGAAGCTCCTTGGGCACGTCGAAGAGCGCGTGTACTTCCTTTTTTTGCGTGTCGTAGAGGGATGGCGGAGTCGTCTTCTTGCAGCCGTATTTTTCGAGGCATTTGCACTGTTTTCTAAGCGGCCTGTCTATTGTCAGAAATCCCCTGTGCCATGTTATTGGGTATGTGCGGCATATCGTCGGTATTATGCGCTTGGATACGCCCTTTATCTTCCAGAGATAGAACAGCGCGCAGCCCTTTTCTCCGCGCAGATGAAAGGCGCAGATGTTGTCTTCTTTTCTAACGCGCGTTTCGGCGTACGCTCCGCCTATGTAGTCGTCGTCCACTTTGACATGCGTCGAAAAGCAGTCCTCGATTCTCGCGCCGATGAGCTTTTCGACTTTTTTTCTGTTCTTAAGGATGACCTTCAGGGTGGAGTAGTCCACGTCGCAGCCGTAGCGGCAGCACATGTCGTCGCACGGGCTGCCGTAGCATCCGTCTCCGAACAGCCCTTTTTGCAGGAATATATCCTCATCAACCCGGTGAATCTTTATCTTACGAATGTTTATTGCCTTTGGCGGTCGTTTGGTGTCGAACTTCATCGGTAATTCGTTTTTCCTCTGTATTTTTTCCGTTTCCGGATTTGTGAGTATATCAGTATGGCGCGGTGATTGCAAGAAAAGAGGTGCCGCGCACCATTGACAACAACGAGCCCGATGGGATAAAATTGTATATTCAAGAAAGGGGAGTTTTGTTTATGTGTCACGCCGCGTGCATGGAGTTCGGAAAACGGGAGCTTACGCCGGATATAATAAAGGGTAAGAGGGTTGTTGAGGTCGGCTCTTACGACGTGAACGGCTCGTTAAGGCGCATAGCCGCGCCGCTTCTCCCTGCCGAGTATATAGGCGTTGACATAGAAAAGGGTCCTGGTGTGGACGTTGTCTGCCGCGTCGAGGATATCGTAGCGAGGTTTGGCGCGGAAAGTTTCGACGTAGTAATATCGACCGAGATGATAGAGCACGTAAGGGACTGGCGCGGCGCGCTCTCTAATTTAAAGCAGCTCTGTAAGAAGGGCGGCTTTCTACTCGTTACCACGCGCTCATATGGATTTCCGTACCACGCCTTTCCGCACGACTTCTGGCGCTTTGAGCCAGAAGACATGCGCGCCATATTCTCGGACTTCGAGGTGCTTGGTATAGAGAGCGACACCGAACAGCCCGGCGTCTTCGTAATGCTTAGAAAGCCTGCGGATTATAAGGCGGCCGATATGTCTAAGGTGAACCTTTACTGCATGGTATCGGGTAAAAGGGCTGCCGATGTTTCCGAGAGCGATTTTGGAAGCCTGCACTACAGGCTTCTTTCGTTTAGAAGCAGGTTTAAGTGGGTGGACAGGAAATTAAATAAGCTTTCGAGACTTTTTGGAGCAGGAAAAGGAGCGTAGAGAAAAGACATGGGTAGAGTGGATGGGGCCGTTACGAGGTGTTTTGCGGCGTTTTGCCGGGGAATTTTTCTTGCTGTGTTTTGCATATTCTTTTTGCCGTCGTTATCTTCTGCGCGCGACTTTGTTGTCGTATCGGTAGGGGATACATACCTTGGCACCCGCCTTGTGCCGTACCTTGACGAATACGGGCCGGCGTATCCTTTTGAGAACGTGGCCGGCATACTAAACGGCGCCGATGCCGTTATCATGAACCTCGAGAGCCCGCTTACCAACCATTCCAAGACGTATATAGAAAAAGAGTTTCACATAAAGGCCCCGCCGTATGCAATTGAGTCGGTAAAGAGCGCCTCGGTAGACGTTGCTACCCTTGCCAACAATCATATGATGGATTTTGGAGAGCCTGGGCTTAGAGACACGCTTGCCGCCCTTGATGCCGCAGGCATCGCGCGTGCGGGGGCCGGGCTTGATTCAAAAGAAGCCAGGCGGCCGGCGATATTCGAGAAGGACGGCGTAAGGGTCGCAGTTCTTTCGTATTCGCGCACATATCCGCTCGAGTTCTACGCAACCGCCAAACGCGCAGGCACTGCCTCTGGGGTAGAGGCCAATATCGAGAGCGACATAAAGAAGGCGAGGAGAGACGGCGCCGACATAGTGGTTGTGACATTTCACTGGGGCGCAGAGCGCGTGAGGATGCCAAAGCCCTACCAGATAGAGCTTGCGCATCTTTCGATAGATAGCGGCGCAGACCTTGTCATAGGGCATCACCCGCACGTTACGCAGCCAATCGAGAAGTACAAGGGCGGTGTCATATTCTATAGCCTCGGTAATTTTGTGTTCGGCATGACGCCAAATAGGGCCCTTGGCGGCGCTATTGCCAAGGTGGTATTTACAAACGACGGCGGAGGCCCCATGCGCATAAAGGATATCGAGGCCATACCGTTGAATGTCGATAACCGCGAGGTGTTTTTTAAACCGGTTATTTTAAAGGGCGCGGCCGCTGCTGCCGCCATTGCCGAGATGGAGGCTCAGATAGTGCCGTATAGAGGCGCGCCGGAAAAGGCCATACAGCCTGTTAACGCCGCGTTGCCGGGCGCAGATGCTGCTGTGCCGGTCGTGGTGAAGGATTAATTTTTCCCTTGCGCTAAGCAGGCTTATGTGTTAGATTATAGTATTGAAAGTGGGCGTCTGCCCACTTTTTTGTTTTTACGGTTTTTTGTCCGCATATTATATTCACTTGTTTTTAAAGGTTTTTTAGACGCAAAATGTTTAAGCCACGGGTTGTTGAGGAAAAGGTAATGAATCTGGCCGAGCCGGTAGCCCTGGAACTCGGGCTCGAGGTCGTTGACGTGGAGTTCGTTTGCGAGCACGGCTGGATACTCAGGGTCTATATCGATTCCCCAAAGGGCATCACCGTCGACGACTGCGGGCGCTTAAGCAGAGAGCTTAGCGCGCTTTTGGATGTCGAGGATTGCATATCCGGGCGTTATTCTCTCGAGGTCTCTTCGCCGGGGCTCGACAGGCCGCTTAAAAGGCCCAAGGATTTTGTTGCTGCCGTTGGCAAGAAGGTAAAGGTTAAAACAAAGATAGCGCTCGAGGGCAGGAAGAACTTCAAGGCCGCCATAGAGTCGGCCTCAGACGACGGCGTAACGCTTAAGGATTCGGAAGGAAGGCTCTGGAAGCTGGAATATTCTAATATAGAGAAGGCGAGGCTTGAAATCGAACTGTAAGTTTTTTGGAGGGACTCTGAAATGGTACTAAATCTTGCGCACATAATTGAACAGGTAGGAAGGGATAAGGGGCTAGATAAGAACGTTCTTATCGAGGCGCTAAAAAGCGCCATGCTCAAGGCCGCGGAGAAGCGCTTTGGCATGAACAAGGCCATAGAGGCGCACTACGACGAAGACGCCGGAGAAATCGAGCTCTTCATCTTCAAGACCGTTGTAGAGAAGGTCAACGACCCCGACCACGAGATATCCATAGACGACGCCAAGGATGACGACCCGGACGCCGAGCTTGGCGACAGTCTTGGCGTAAAGATAGACGCAAAGGAGTTTGGAAGAATCGATGCCCAGACCGCGAAGCAGATAATCATACAGAAGGTCCGCGAGGCCGAGCGCGACATGGTCTTTAAGGAGTATAACGACAAAAAGGGCGAGATAATTACCGGCATAGTGCAGCGCTTTGAGCGCGGCGATATGGTGGTGGATCTTGGAAGAACCGAGGCCGTGCTCCCGAAGAAGGAACAGGTAAGAAGAGAGAACTACCGCACAGGAGAGCGCATAAGGGGCCTTGTCATAGACGTAAGGAGCGAAGTAAGAGGCACTCAGGTCGTGATATCGAGGACGCACCCGGGCTTCCTGATGAAGCTTTTTCATATGGAGGTGCCGGAAGTATACGAGGGCATCGTTGAGATAAAGGGCGCTGCCAGGGAAGCGGGCGAGAGAGCAAAGATAGCGGTTCATTCGAAGAACGCGGACGTCGACCCCGTGGGCGCGTGCGTTGGAGTAAAGGGCTCGCGCGTGCAGGCCGTTGTGCAGGAACTTAAGGGCGAGAAAATAGACATCATACACTGGTCGGAGGAGCCGGCAATACTTGCGAAGAACGCTTTATCTCCGGCGCAGATATCGAAGGTGCTCGTAGACGACGTGGAGCACGAGCTTGAGGTCATTGTCCCGGACGACCAGTTGTCTCTGGCAATAGGCAAGAAGGGGCAAAACGTCAGGCTTGCAGCAAAGCTTACAGGATGGAAGATAGACATCAGAACCGAGACCCAGTCCAAGGAAGGCCCGAGAGAGGGGCTTACCCCTGACGAGAGATTAAAGATTGAGGTCGAGGCCGCTGCAAAGGCAAGACAGAAGGAAGAAGAGGTCGAGGCAAAGGCAGCAGAGGAGCTTGCCTCCCTCGAAGGTGTCGGGCCAAAGACCGTTGATGCGTTAAGGGCCGCCGGATTTAATTCGATAGACGATATAGTGCATGCCGGCGTTGAGGGGCTTTCAGCTATAGAGGGGATAGGCAAGAAAAAGGCTGAGACGATATTCGCGGCTGCAAAGGCTGCCGCAGGGGAGTAATGCCGTCAAGAAAGTGTCTCGGGTGCGGCGTGTCATTTGAAAAGGCGCTGCTCGTAAGGTTTGTCGTCAAGGACGGGGCGCTTTGCATGGTTACTGGGAAAGACCCTGGTAACGGGCGCGGCGCTTATGTGTGCGGCAATAAAAAGTGCGCCGCTTCTGCAATTGACAAAAAAGGCGCGTTTGCAAGGGCGCTCAAGGCAAATTCTCTCAAGATGCCTTCGACGCAAGAGTTCTTGAAGCTGTTTAAGTAAATCAGGCGCAGTGTCACGCATTCTTTGGCGGACGGCGCATACGATATGGCAAAAGAAAAAGAGAAAAAAGAAAAAGACAAGAAGGAAAAGGCCGACAGCATAGCCGGCGTTCGAGTGACGAAGAAGATTATCCGCCGCCGCACTTCGGCTGCTGATGAGCAGGCTCCGGAACCGCCGCATGTCGAAGAGCCGCCGAAGGTCGAGGAGGCCGCGCCTGTTGTTATGGCTGCGCCAGAGGCTGCTGCTGCCGTAAAAGAGGCTGTTGGCGAGGCCAAACCGTCGAAGGGCGGCAAGAAGGCTGCTTCCAAAAAGATAGGGAAAGAATCTCTTGAGCTGCCGCTTACGCCGCCTGGCGAGAGCGCTAAGCCCGAGGTCCCAAGCGGCCCGATAGTGATAGAGAAAAAGGCCAAGGAAGAGGGCGATGACGGCGGCAAGGACGGCAAGAAGCGCGAGGTAAAGGTCTTTGGCAAAGAAGACAAGCGTGAGATGCTTTTCTACGCCAAGCAGCCTTTCAAGAAGGCCAAGCAGTCCTTCCACGATACGAAGAAAAAGGGCTCCCACGCAACGCATGCGCACGCAGGCGCGCGGCCGATGAAGAAGACCGAGATAACGGTCACCAAGGCCGAGAAGCGCGTTGTGAAGATGGTGGATGCCATAAGTGTCAGCGAGCTTTCGCAAAAGACCGGCATAAAGTCGAGCGAGATCATAAAGAAGTTGATGGGGCTTGGCATCATGGCCACCGTCAACCAGTTGATAGACTTCGACGCCGCCGCGCTCGTTGCCACCGACTTCGGTTTCGAGGTCGAGAAGGCCGAGCCTGAGGAGGAAACGCTCCTAATATCTGGAGCCGAGGAAACGGCCGATGGCGAGCGTCTGCACCGTGCGCCTGTTGTTACCGTAATGGGCCACGTTGACCACGGTAAAACTTCTCTTCTCGATGCCATAAGGACGACCAATGTCGTAAGCGGCGAGGCCGGAGGCATAACGCAGCACATCGGCGCATATCATGTGCATCTGGATAAAGGCGACGTCACGTTCCTCGATACCCCGGGCCATGCGGCATTTACCGCGATGAGGGCAAGGGGCGCGAAGGTCACGGATATCGTCGTTCTTGTTGTCGCGGCCAACGACGGCGTTATGCCGCAGACAATCGAGGCGATTAACCACGCAAAGGCGGCTGGGGTGCCTATAATCGTCGCCATCAATAAGATAGATTTGCCCGATGCCAATTCGGCGAAGATTCGCCAGTCCCTTACCGAGTATAACCTCGTGTCCGAGGAATGGGGCGGCGAGACGATATTCATCGAGATATCTGCGAAGAAGAAAATCAAAATAAAGGAGCTTCTCGAGCTGATACTTCTCCAGGCCGAGATGCTGCAGCTTAAGGCCAACAAGGCGGCCCCCGCAAGAGGCGTAATCGTCGAGGCAAAGCTCGATAAGGGCAGAGGCCCGGTGGCGACCGTTCTTATCCAGGACGGCACGTTGAAGGTAGGGGATGCCTGCATTGCAGGAGCTTACGCCGGAAGGGTAAGGGCCATGGTAAGCGACTGGGGCAAACGCATTAACGAGGCAGGCCCTTCGATGCCGGTAGAAATACTCGGGCTTCCGGGCGTGCCGCTTGCCGGAGACATATTCTCGGTTGTTAAGGACGAGGCAACGGCAAAGCAGATAGCGGCAATCAGGCTAAGGAAGGTGCAGGAAGCCGACAGGATGAAGACCGCGAAGGTGAGCCTCACCGACCTCTACGACAAGATAAGCAGGGGCGAGGTCAGGGAGCTTAACGTCGTTTTGAAGGCCGATGTGCAGGGCTCGATAGAGGCGCTAAGAGAGGCGCTCGGGAAGATAGAGAGCGACAAGGTCACGCTAAAGGTCATACACACGGCGGTTGGAGGCATAAACGATGGCGATATAATGCTTGCCGCAGCATCCGGTGCCATAATCATAGGCTTTAACGTCAGGCCGCAGAGCAAGGCAGCGCAGCTTGCCGAAAAAGAAGGCGTTGATGTAAGGCTCTATAACATCATCTACAATATCGTAGACGACATAAAGAAGGCCATGGAGGGACTCCTTGCGCCGATAGTGACGGAGGAAGCGCTTGGCAAGGTGGAGATAAGAGAAGTCTTCAAGCTCTCCAGGTCCGGCGTGATTGCGGGCTGCTACGTGCTCGAAGGCAAGGTCACCAGGACGTCTAAGGCAAGGCTTGTGCGCGACAGTGTCGTCATATACGAAGGCAGGATAGGCTCTCTTAAGAGATTCAAGGACGACGTTAAGGAAGTTCAGGGCGGCTTCGAGTGCGGTCTTGCGATAGAGGGATATAACGACATCAGGGCCGGCGACATTATCGAAGTGTATGAATTGAAGGAAGAGGCAGCGAAGCTATAGGCAGTACTCTCCTCGGCAGCAGGGCTCGCAGCGTTATTTTTTTTGAAAAATGAAGGTCGGGGTTTGCCACATAGGGCTTCTTATTCACGACAGCCATTCGCTAAAGGCTAAGCGCATGGTGCTAAGGAAGCTCACCGACAATTTGAGGAACCGCTTCAACGTCTCGGTTGCGGAGGTCGGCAGTAACGACCTCTGGCAGCGCGCCGAGCTTGGGGTTGCGGTCGTTGGCACGGACGCGTCCCACGTCAACTCGCAGCTCGATAACGTGCTAAACTTCATAGAGTCCATGCACGTGGCCGAGGTCGTGAGCCAGGAGATAGAGCTTATTAACGTCGCTGTTCCTTTGAGCGAAGAAGGCGGTATCGGATGAGTCACAGCCGCGTTGAAAGAATAGGCGACCAGATAAGGGAAGAAATAGCGTCCATGCTCGTGCGGGGAGAGCTTAAGGACCCGCGTATAGGGTTTACCACCATCACGCGCGTAAAGATGAGCCCGGATCTAAAGAACGCGAAAGTGTTCTTTAGCGTCATAGGCGAGGGCTCGGACGCGGACACAACGCTTGAAGGGTTAAAGAGCGCGGCCCCGTACGTCAGGCGCGAGCTTGCGAGGAAGCTTCGGCTAAAGTACATACCGGCCGTAAGTTTTCAGTACGACGCATCTCTTGCGTATGCCGAAAGAATCGAGGGCGTGCTAAAGGAAGTCAAGGAAAGCGATGATGCCAAAGAGCGGGAGAACGAGTGATGGCGATGTCGTATAAGCAGGTTATCGAGGAAATAAACAAGTCCAAGCGTTTTATCGTTGTTTCGCATGTGAGCCCCGAGCCCGATGCCGTGGGCTCTTTACTGGGTCTCTCTCTTGCCCTGAAGGGAATGGGCAAGGAAGTGGTGCCGTATCTCGAGGACCCGCTTCCGGACCTCTGTAACTTCATGCCGGGTAACGAAATCATCGTGCACTCGTTAAAAGGCGAGAAGCCGGTTGACTGCACCATAGCCGTTGATTGCGGCCAGTTAAACCGCCTTGGCGACGGGCTCGTCGAGTTCGAAGGCAAGGGCACGATAATAAACATAGACCACCACGCGACCAATAATAACTTCGGCGAGATAAATATCATCGACCCAAAGGCAAGTGCTGCAGGAGAGATGGTCTACGACCTTCTTAAAGAGGCAGGGGCGAAGATAACCAAGGAAATCGCAACGAACCTTTACGTTGCCATACACACCGACACCGGGTCTTTCAGGTACGATTCGGCAACCCCCGGGGCCTTTAAGAGGGCAGGAGAGCTTGTTGAGCTTGGCGCAAGCCCCTGGGAGGCGTCGAGATATCTATATGAAGAATATCCGAAAGAGCGTTTTGAGATGCTCTCGCGCGTGCTCTCTACTCTTAAACTCTATGAGGGCGGCAAGGTTGCCTCGCTTTGCGTTACACTTAAGATGCTAAAGGAAGTCGGCGCGACAAAGGACATAGTCGACGGCTTTGTGAACTTCGCCAGGTCCATAAAAGGCGTTGAGGTCGGCGTGCTTGTCAGGGAGAACGCCCCCGGAGAGCAGAAGGTAAGCATGAGGTCAAAGGGCAAGGTTAACATCTCTTCCCTTGCGCAGGTGTTTGGCGGCGGCGGGCATGCCAATGCCGCAGGGTTCACGATAAAGGGCGAAGTCGAGCCGACTGTTATAAAGGTCGTCGACGCTGTGAAGGATATTTTAAAGAAGCAGGGGTAGGGCGCATGGACGGAGTGTTAGTGATAGATAAGCCGGTAAGCCTTACCTCCAACGACGTGGTTCAGCGCATCAAGCGCACGCTCGGGGTAAAGAAGGTAGGGCATCTTGGCACGCTTGACCCTCTTGCAACAGGGGTGCTTCCGCTTGTAATCAACAGAGCCACCAAGTTCTCGGAGGCCCTTCAGGGCGGCGTTAAGGAATACGCGGCTGTGATGAGGCTTGGTTTTTCTACCGATACTTACGACTCAGAGGGCGCTGCCGCCGGGGCCGCAGCCGATATATCGAAGGTTACAGAGGCCATTTTAAGACAGACGTTAAGCGGATTTCTTGGCGAGCAGGAGCAGACCCCGCCGATGTACTCGGCGGTTAAGCAAAACGGTGTGCCACTTTATAAGCTTGCGAGAAAGGGCGTCACCGTTGAGCGCAAGCCCAAGGCCGTGACCGTGCATTCCATAGAGCTTGTGTCATTTGCGCCGCCGTTTGTGTCTTTTAGTGTGGCGTGTTCGAGGGGCACGTACGTGCGCTCTATCTGCCACGATATCGGAGCAAGGCTTGGTGTCGGAGCGCATCTTACCGAGCTTAAAAGGGTAAGGAGCGGGGCCTTTTCAATGGCCGATGCCGTGTCCATGGATGCCGGCGTGGATGCGCTGATTGCAGCGATAAAGCCGCTCGAGGCCTTTTCGGGGCTTAAGGTGGACGGCGTAAAACGGGTTCAGGGGGCGTCTTAAGTCCGCCAGATTTTGCTTCCATATTAGGCGGTTAAGTGCTATTATTAAAAATACCAAAACAAACAATAAAACGGAAAGGGTAACGGGAGGAAAGGAAAATGCTTACGGTGCAAAGAAAGACAGAGGTTGTTGAGAAGTTCAGGACTCACGGCAAGGACACGGGCTCGCCCGAGGTTCAGGTGGCAATACTTAGCGAGAAAATCAGTTACCTTGATACGCATCTTAAGGTGCATGTATCCGACCACCATTCGAGAAGGGGCCTTCTCAAGATGGTTAGCAAGAGAAGAAGGCTTCTCGATTATCTTAAAAAGCAGCACCCGTCAAGGTACGAAAAACTAATAGGCGATTTGGGGATAAGAAAGTAAGGCCCGTTTCGCGCTACCAGAAGGCGCCTACGTCACGTAGCAGGCGCCTTTTGGTTTATTTGGGCGCGCCAGACGAGCCTTTTTGTGTTTTTCCCGGCGGGGGCCTGTAAAAATAATTTCAAACAACTTAATAGAGGGGAATACAAAATGGCAAAGGTATATGAGGTAAATTACGGAGGCAGAGCGCTCTTCGTAGAAATAGGAAAAATGGCAAGGCAGGCGCACGGCTCATGCACGGTTCGCTACGGCGATACTGTCGTGCTCGTGACCGCGTGCAGGGCTCCGGAGCCTGTTGCTGGAGCTGACTTCATGCCGCTAACCGTCAACTATACCGAGATGACATACGCTGCCGGAAAGATACCAGGCGGGTTCTTTAAGAGGGAAGGCCGTCCGAGCGAAAAAGAAGTGCTCTGTTCGCGTCTTATAGACAGGCCGCTTAGGCCGCTCTTTCCAGAGGGCTATGCGCATGAAACCCAGGTGCTTGCAACTGTCATGTCCGTTGACGCCGAGCACGACCCTGAGATAGCGGCTGCCATAGGCGCCTCCATCTCTCTGTGCATCTCGGACATTCCGTTTAACGGGCCGATGGCAGCTGTGAGGGTCGGAAGAATCGACGGCAAGCTCGTCTGTAACCCCGGTCTTAAGCAGCAAAAAGAAGGTGACGTCGACCTCGTTGTTGCAGGAACCGCAAACGGCATAAACATGGTCGAGGGAGGCGCAAAGTTCGTTGGCGAGGACGTGATGCTCGAAGCGCTAAATTACGCGCAGGACAATATAAACGTAATACTCGAGTTCCAGAAGAAGATAATCGCCGAGAACACGCAAAAGAAGCTCGAGTTCAAGAGCCCCGAGAAGGACGCTGCCATAGTGGCGAAGGTTGGAGAGCTTGCGAAGGCCGGGCTTAACGACGCATTCAGAACGCCTGTGAAGCAGGACCGCTACGACAAGCTTCGCGACGTAAAGAAGAAGGTTGTCGAGGCCATGAGCGCCGATTTTGCAGATAAAATAGGCGAGGTAAAAGGCGCGCTCGAGGATTTGAAGTATAACATGATGCGCGAGATGATACTTGCCGATTCGGTAAGGGTCGACGGCAGGGGCACCAAGGACGTCCGCCCCATTACCTGCGAAACAGGGCTTCTTCCAAGGACCCACGGCTCCGCGCTCTTTACAAGGGGCGAGACGCAGGCAATGGTCGTGACGACACTTGGCACCTCGGACGACGAGCAGAAGATCGACGCAATCACCGGATGGGACTATAAGCGCTTCATGCTGCACTATAACTTCCCGCCCTTTTCGGTCGGAGAGGTTAAGTTCCTTAGAAGCCCGGGAAGAAGAGAGATAGGGCACGGCGCTCTTGCTGAAAGGGCCGTTAATAAGGCAATACCGTTTAATAACGGCAATGATTTCCCTTATACCATAAGGGTTGTCTCCGACATACTCGAAAGTAACGGCTCATCGAGCATGGCCTCTATTTGCGGCGCGTCTCTATCTCTCATGGACGCCGGAGTGCCGATGAAGTGCCACGTTGCGGGAATCGCAATGGGCCTTATAAAGGAAGGCAACAAGTACGCCATCCTTTCCGACATACTTGGCGACGAGGATCATCTTGGCGACATGGACTTCAAGGTCGCCGGAAGCACCGAGGGCATCACCGCGCTTCAGATGGATATTAAAATCGGCGGCGTTACGTCCGCGATAATGAAAGAAGCCCTCTACCAGGCAAAAGAGGGAAGGCTCCATATACTTGGCAAGATGAACGCTGCTCTATCTACGCCAAAGGCAGAGCTCTCCGCATATGCTCCGCGCATCACCACCATATACGTCAAGACCGAGAAGATAAAGGACGTCATCGGGCCGGGCGGGAAGAACATAAAGGGCATAGTGCTGGCTACAGGCGCAAAGGTAGACATCGACGACACCGGAAAGGTGAATATCGCATCCGTTGACTCCGTTGCCGCGCAGAAGGCAGTGGACATGATAAGGCAGCTTACGCAGGAGCCCGAGATAGGAAAGGTATATCTTGGCAAGGTCAGAAAGATTATGGACTTTGGCGCGTTTGTCGAGATATTCCCGGGCACCGACGGTCTCGTTCATGTCTCTCAGCTCGCGCACGAGAGAGTGAAGGAAGTAAAGGACGTTCTAAAAGAGGGCGATGAGTGCCTCGTGAAGGTCCTTGAGGTAGACCCGAAGACCGGAAAGATAAGGTTATCCAGGAAGGACGCTCTCGAAGAGGGCCAGAAGTAAGTTTTTTTCAGGGCTTAGCGGCGCGCCGCCACAAGTGGCGGCGCGCATAACCGTTCAAATATATCTCCATCCCAAAGGTGCGCCATGTCTCGCATCAAAAAGACCCTTCTTGACGGCGGTATAAAGGTCATTACCGAGGAAATGCCGGATGTGGAGAGTTCCACAATCGGCGTCTGGGTAAAGACAGGTTCGAGAAGCGAGGGCGCTGCCGATAAGGGCATATCGCACTTCATCGAACACCTCCTTTTCAAGGGAACCAAAAGAAGGACCTCACTCGACATCGCACGAGAGATAGAAGGGGTTGGCGGCGTGCTTAACGCCTTCACCGGCAAGGAGTATACCTGCTTTTACGCCAAGGTCTTGAATAAGGACCTTCCGCTGGCAATAGACCTTCTCTCCGATATTTTCCTGAACCCTGTGTTCGACCCTGCTGAGCTCGAAAAGGAGCGCATGGTGGTTTTGCAGGAAATAAAGATGGTCGAGGACACCCCGGACGACATCATACACGACATGCTTGCCTCCGAGATGTGGAAGGGAAGCTCTGCGGCAAGCCCGGTGCTTGGCTCCGCTGCCACTGTATCGGCAATAACCAGGGAAAGCGTGCGGGAGTATTTTCTTCGCCACTATGCCGCGCCAAATGTTTTTATAGCCGCTGCCGGAGGAATTAAGCACAAAAATGTGGTAAAATATTTAGATAAGGCCTTTAAGGGGTTTAGCAGGCGAAGCGGCAGGGAAAAGTTCGATATGCCCGTTCCGGCAAGGACGGTAAAGGTCACGGAGAAGAAGCTTGAGCAGGCGCACTTTTGTCTCGGCGTGCCCACCCCTTCGCAGACGCACCCGGACAGGTATAAGTTCTATCTTCTAAACACTATACTTGGCGGCGGCATGAGCTCCAGGCTCTTTCAGGAGATAAGGGAAAAGCGCGGGCTCGCGTACTCGGTGTATTCGTACCTGAACCTTTTAAACGACACGGGAGCGCTTGTTGTTTACGCAGGAACTTCTCCGAAGAACTTCGCCAAGACGGTTGAGCTTATACTAAAGGAGTTTGCGCTCCTCGTAAAGGGCGCTAAAAAGGCCGAGCTCGATAGCGCGAAGGAGCAGCTAAAGGGCGGCATGCTCCTGGGGCTCGAGACAAGTGACAACAGAATGACCAAGATAGCGAGAGACGAAATGTGTTTTGGCCGCGAGGTGCCGGTCAGGGAGATAGTAAAAGGCATAGACTCGGTGACAACCGCCGGGCTAAAACGCGCTGCAGCCTCGATATTCTCGCCAAAGGCCGTGACGCTTGTAGCGCTTGGCAAGGTGGACAGTAAGTCTTTGCCAAAGGCTCTTAAACGTTAAAACTCCGGGGGGAGGGCAAGGCATCATGAAGATACTCGTAGTCGAAGACGAGAAAAAAGTAGCAAGCTTCATAAAACGCGGGCTCGAGCAGGAGGGCTACGTAGTGGACGCAGTCGAGGACGGCGTTAAGGGCGAGTCCTACGCTGAAACCAACGAGTACGACGTCATAGTCTTAGACATAATGCTTCCCTCCAAGAGCGGGCTCGATGTGCTAAAGGCCTTAAAGGAGAAGAAGGTAAAGTCGTCCATAATACTCTTGACTGCGCGCGATACTGTCGAGGACAGGGTAGCAGGATTGAACCTTGGCGCAGACGATTATCTTACCAAACCATTTGCGTTCGAGGAGCTTCTTGCAAGAGTAAGGGCGCTCTCGAGGCGCGGCGCAGGAGGCATGGCCGAGCTTAAGTTCGAGGACTTGAGCCTTGACCCTGTGACGCGAAAGGCAGTAAGGGCAGGCCAGGAGATAGAGCTTACTTTAAAGGAGTACGCGCTGCTCGAATATCTGCTTAGGAACCCGAACCGCGTGCTCTCCAGAACGCTCATTGCCGAGAATGTCTGGAAGCAGAGTTTCGATACCGAGACGAATGTAGTCGACGTTTATATAAACCACTTGAGAAATAAGCTCGATAAGCCGCCTTTTAAGAGATTGATACACACTGTGAGGGGCGTGGGGTATGTTATCAAGAGCGAGTAGCTCTTGCGGGGATTTGGGCTATGTTGACCGAAAGCGTAAAAGAAGCTCTTAAAAGGGCCGTTGGCAAAGACAAGGTGTCCTTTCTACGGGAAGACCTGCTCTGTTATTCCTTTGACGCAACCAATAAAAAGCACATGCCAGGCGCCGTTGTGTTCGCGGCGGATGCCGAGGACGTATCGCGTTTGATGCGCCTTGCCAACAAGGAAGGCTTTGCCGTCATACCCAGGGGCGCGGGAACCGGGTTTACCGGAGGAAGCGTGCCCTCGATAAACGGCGGTGGCGGCGTTGTCCTGTCCCTTGAGCGCATGAATAGTATTATAGAAATAGACAAGGCCAACATGACGGCAGTGGTCGAGCCGGGAGTCATTACCGGAGACCTGCAAGACGAGGCCGAGAAAAACGGCCTTTTCTATCCGCCAGACCCCACGAGCTCGAACTTCTCGACAATTGGCGGCAATATCGCCGAGTGCGCCGGAGGCCCAAGGTGCGTAAAGTACGGCGTTACAAAGGACTATGTGCTAGGGCTCGAGGCCGTGCTCCCAACAGGCGAAATAATTCGCACGGGCGTTAAAAAAACGCTAAAGGGTGTGGCTGGGTACGATTTAACCAAGCTCATCGTAGGCTCCGAAGGTACCCTTGCCATCGTAACAAAGGCGTATCTGAAGCTAACGGCGCTTCCGCCTGTAAGAAAGACAATGCTTGCGAAGTTTAAGCGCGTGGAGGACGCTGCCTCTGCCGTGATAGCGGTAATGTCGGCAAAGGTAGTGCCGTCGATGATGGAGCTTATGGATTCTGCCTCCATCAGGTGCGTTGCGGCCAATTCAGGCACAGGGCTCGAAGGGGTTGGCGCAGCGCTTTTAATGGAAGCGGACGGCAGCGAGAGCTCTGTAAAAGACGACGTTGCGGCGATTGAGAGAGAGGTAAAGGCGCACGGAGCAATTGAATTCAGGGTCGCAGCCGACAAGAATGAAGTGAAGGATTTATGGAAGCTAAGGAAGTCCATCTCCCCGGCGTTAAACAAGCTTAAGCCGACCAAGATAAATGAGGACGTCGTTGTGCCGAGGTCGCGTCTTGTTGAGCTTATAAAAGGGGTCGAGACCATAGCAGAGGCAAAGAAGGTGCTTGTTGCGTGCTTTGGCCACGCGGGCGACGGTAATATCCATGTAAACGTCATGATCGACGGCTCTGATGCCGACGAGGCGCGGCGCGGGGCAGAGGCCGTTAAGAGCGTATTCGAGCTTGTTCTCCATCTGGACGGCACCATCACAGGAGAGCATGGCATAGGCACTGCAAAGGCCGAGTTTTTGCCAATGGAGCTTGGCATTGACACGATAGATGCGATGAAGAGGATAAAAAAGGCCCTTGACCCGAACAACGTGCTTAACCCGGGTAAAATTTTCCTTCCCGATGCGGCGCGGGCAAAGGCGGTTTGATAGATGATGAACGTGGATGAAATACTTAAAGAAGCAGCCAGGTGCGTGCGCTGCGGCACATGCAAGAGCTCTTGCCCGACATTCGCCGTGCTCGGCAAGGAACCCTCCGGGCCAAGGGGCAGGGTAACGCTTGTCGAGGCCAGGTTTTCGGGAGAGCAGGGCTTTACAAAGGCTTACGTAAAAGACCTTAAGGACTGCACTCTTTGTGGCTCTTGCAAGTATAACTGTCCAAACGATGTCGACGTGCCTTCTCTTGTCATAGCCGGAAGGGTCGAGAGTGTGGAGAGAGAGGGGCTCTCGCTTGCAGCATCGATGGTATTAAAGAACGTCGTAAACTCTTCGTGGGTGATGCCGACGGTAATGAAGGCAGCGTCCATGTTCCAGGGCGTGCTCTTTAAGTCCTCGGAAAGGGAGAACGGCCTCATAAGCCGCTTTGCTCTGCCGTTAATAGGTGGAGGACGTCTTGTCCCTGAGATAGCGCGCGAGTTCTTTCTCGAAAAGCCGGAGGTAAGGAAACTTTCCTTCGAGGAAACAGGAAAGAAGAAAAGAAGCGGCATCATAAGGGCGGCCTTCTACGCCGGTTGTGGTGTTAATTACCTTTTGCCCGGGATTGGGGATGCAACTTTAAAGGCCCTTAAGGCCGCGGGAGTGGATATAGTTGTTCCATCCGAGCAGCTTTGCTGCGGCATGCCAGCGCTCTCGGCAGGCGACGAGGCAACTGCAAAAGACCTTGTCATAAAGAACCTCGAGGCCTTTGGTGCCGGAGAGTATGATTACGTGGTAACTTCGTGCGCCACCTGCGGCCACGCGCTAAAGCAGATGTTTAACGACGTGCTCAGAAACGAGAGCGAGGCGCTGCGGCGTCGGGCCCTCGAATTCTCCGCCAAGGTGCGCGATATAACCGAATTCCTGGACCGTGACATAGGGATACAACCGTCTGTAAACGGCGCTGGTAAAGGTAAAAAGGTCGCGTATCACGACCCGTGCCACTTAAGACGCTATCAGAATATCGCCGATGAGCCGCGTAACCTGATAGACAAGTCCGGGGCAGTGTACACGAGAATGAAGAACCCGTGTAAGTGCTGCGGCCTGGGGGGCGGACTGGCGTTTAGCAACTACGAGGCCTCCGTTGAGATAGGGCGTAAAAAGGCCGAGAGCATAAAGGAATCCGGCGCAGAGGTGGTGGCAACGGCATGCCCGGGGTGCATCGTTCAGCTTAAGGATTCGCTCAATAGAAACGGCGTTGATGTGGAGGTCGTTCACGTTGTAGAGCTACTCTGAAAAAAGCAGCAGCGAGTTTTTTAAGGAGAACCGTTGAAGTTCGTTTTTTGCGTGCATAACCACCAGCCGGTGGGCAATTTTCTGAATGTCATCGAGGAGGCCTTTGACCGTTCTTACGAGCCCTTCCTTAAGCGTCTCTACGCTCATCCCAAGGTAAAGTTCTCTTATCATTCCACCGGGTATCTTCTCGACTGGCTCGTGAAACATAAGCCCGCTTATATCGACATGCTTCGCGAAATGGTATCGAGAGGGCAGGTCGAGATGGTCGGCGGCGGATACTATGAGCCTGTAATAGCCGTTATTCCGTTCGATGACCGCATCGGGCAGTTAAAGATGATGAACGAGAGGATAGAGTCGCTTTTTGGCAAAGTGCCGCGCGGCATCTGGCTGGCCGAGAGGGTATGGGACCCGACACTTCCGGCAACTATCGAGGCAGCAGGGCTCGAGTACGTGGTGGTAGATGATTACCATTTTGTAAAATCAGGATTGAATGCCGAGGAGCTTAAGGGCTACTACGTCACCGAAGACGTCGGCAAGAAGACCATGGTATTTCCCGGAAGCGAGCGCTTACGGTACCTGATACCGTTTGAAAAGCCCGAGAAGCTGCACGAGTTTTTTAGCGCAAAGCGGCAAAAGGGCGGCATCGCGGTATTTGCAGACGACGGCGAGAAGTTCGGCGTTTGGCCAAATACATATAAATGGGTATACGAGAACGGCTGGTTCGAGGGGTTCCTGTCTGTGTTAGAGAGCGGCGTTGTCGAGACCGCTTCGTTTTCAGCGTGCCTTGATACTGCTGAGCCAGAGGGCAGAGTATATCTTCCGACGACCTCGTACATGGAGATGGGCGAGTGGGCGCTTCCGCCTTCGGCATCGCGCGAGTACGCGGTGCTTAGAGAAGAGGTCAAGGCGCGCCACGACGGCGAGCGGATGCTTCGTTATATGCAGGGCGGGATGTGGAGGAATTTTTTCGCCAAGTACAGCGAGGCCGACTGGATACACAAGCGCATGCTGATGGCAAGCGAAGCTGTCAATGCCGCGAAAAAGGCGAAGACATACGATGAGGCAAGAAAGTTTCTCTATATGGCGCAGAGTAACGACCCCTACTGGCACGGCGTGTTCGGCGGGCTCTATCTGCCGCATCTTAGGACCGCTGCCTACGAAAATATCATAAAGGCCGAGGAGCTTGCAGTGAGGGAGGGTAGCGAGCCTTTTACAGAGACAGTTGACCTTGACCTCGACACACACGATGAGATAATAATACGGACGCCTAAGTTGAATATGTTCTTTAGCCCGAGACGCGGCGGCTCTCTTGTTGAGCTGGATTTTCGCCCGGCTTCGGTAAACGTCATGAACGTGCTAAGCCGCTACTACGAAGGCTACCATGAGAAACTAAAGCACGGCAATACCTCTACCGTGATGGACTCAACAAAGAGCATCCACGACATGGTGCTTGTAAAGGAAGAGGGGCTTGAGAAGAAACTTGTCTATGATAACGCAAGGCGCGCCTCTTTGAGGCAATACTTCCTTGGCATGAACGAGAGCCTCGATAACTTCCGGTCTTCCGCAGTGGTTGACGGCGCAGGGTTTTTCGACGCGCTCCACGATTATACGCTGACCGACACGGGTGTTGAGTTTACTAAAGACGGCGAGGTCTTTGGGCTTCCTGTGAGGGTAGTTAAGAAGATAGAGGTAACGAAGGACGATTCATTCGATGTTTTATGCTCTGCCTTGCCAAAGGGCAAGGGCTCGGTCGAGGCGCTGATGGCCCTTGAGTTCAACTTCTGCATGCCCGGATGCGCTGGCCCTGTGTGCGCATATGAGATAGACGGCGTTGACGGAGTAGATAGAAACCTCGCGTCCTCGGGTGTAGCGGAAGGAATCAATACGGTTTCCCTAATCGACGGGTATGCGAAAATAAAGATAACGCTCAAGGCCGACAAGCCCTTTACGCTCTGGCGCTATCCCATAGAGACGGTGTCTTTGTCCGAGGCAGGCTTCGAGCGCATATACCAGGGCTCGAGCGTGGTGCTTACCTCAAGAGTTTCCCTGTCTGAAAACAGCAATGCCAACCTGAAAGTCTCAATCCGCATAGAGAGCTTATGAGAACGCGTATTCTCGTCTTGCTTGCGTTGTTATTTGTTGGGTTGGGTGTGTTCGTATACATATCGATGGTTCCAGACAGACTCAGTGTGGAGCCGCGGCAGTGTACGGTAAAGAATTTTGGAATAGCGGAATTAGTGGAATTCGAAAAGTTTGTTTCTGAAAATGGGGTGCAGGAGCCGGATTATCGTGGTAGAACGCGGTTTAAGGTACGTAGGGACGGGTATGTGATAATAAAGAGTGCGGCGCTTGAAAAGGGCGGGCGGTATGGAGTAATAGAGATCGACGTCTTTCAGGAAGATATTAATGATTCCGAATGCCATGCTTGGGGGGCATGGTTTTATGATTCCCAAGACGATTCATTCCGCGTGCCATTGGCATTTAAACATTTTTATAATGATAGTAATTTGTTACATGTCAACCATGCGTCTTCCGAGGTGGTCATATCGGATTTGTTTGAGGGTGATTATGGTGTGCGTTATGGCCGGTATCAGTATTTGATAGACCCGAAAAGCAGGACTGTAGTGGCTGAGCAGGAGCTTCCTGATTTGCCGATAAAATTCGTAAAGGGAATCGGGGATAAGGTTTATTTCGAGTTCAGTGGGCACACTGTTGAGGCTGTTTTGTCTGAGGACTCTAGTTTAAAGGATATACTAATATCCAGTACGAATGGTGCTGTTTCTGTCGACGGTGATAACGAAAAAGTGCTGTATGCTGTGAATAAAAATAGCAAGGAGCATGAATACAGGCTCCGAACTTCGATTGGGACGTATGGTCGTACCCCGTCTAATATTATAGAGGTGGTGAGTGGTGTACGCACGGAATATAAAATACCGTTACCTTCCGAGGAGGAATATAAACGGATATATCCGGAGCAGGATTACGGGTTGGATGATTTTAGTATGTCGACTCATGGATTTGGTGGGTATCATGTTGTTAGTTCTAAGATGTGGTTTGGCACTAGTTTTTATAATTCCGAAGGTGAGGTCAGTGTAAGTTCGATAGGTAATTTTGATTTTGAAGAGATGCAGTATGATGTATGGTACGATAAACTGTTTTCGCCGTATTCGATAACCGCTCTTCATGTTCTTGGTGATGATATCTGGGCTGCTGCCTCGGTAAGGTCAGATGAGGCTGAATATCCGGTAGCTGTGCTAAAGTTGAAGTATAAGAAAGGCGGTAAAATAATTTTTGAACCGGATTATAATATATGGGGTATCGGCGAGTATAAGGGCGTTTTGTTTTTTGAGGCTGATGACGGCATGTATGTGCTTGCGGATAGAAGGTTATATCGCGTGCTGGCGGCAAAGGATAAGGAAGGGAAATATAAGATATACATCCAGGAGATTAAGAAAGGATAAGGCTGTGTATGCCTAAAAAGACTGCTCTGGCAATAGGGAAAAAAATAAAGTCCATAAAGCTCCTTGTCATGGACTGTGACGGAGTCCTTACCGACGGCCGCATTACCTACGGCTCAGGCGGGCTCGAGATAAAGGCCTTTAACGTAAAGGACGGCCACGGAATAAAGCTTCTTAGGATGGCAGGCTTAAAGAGCGCTGTCATAACCACCAGAAGCTCCGAAGCGCTCGAGCGAAGGGCAAAGGAACTCGGAATCGACCATGTCTACCAGGGCAGGAGCGATAAGCTTACGGTGTTTGCCGAGATACTGAAAAAAGAGGGGCTTACTTCCGACGAGGCCGCTTACATAGGTGACGATGTGGTGGACCTTCCGGCAATGCTTTCTTCTGGATTTCCGGTTGCCGTCGCCGATGCGGTGGCAGAGGTAAAGAAGATTGCTTTTTATGAGACAAAGCTTTGCGGCGGGCAGGGGGCGGTAAGGGAGGCAATTGAAATTATCCTTAAAAAACAAGGCCTTTGGAGCGGCCTGATGAAGCGCTACGGGGTATAAATACCTTTACTACGATGCTTTGAGGTGCTATAATTGAGGGAAGGGAGAGTCTGGCCTCTCCCTAATTTATTTTATAAGAAGGAAGGCGGCCTCTTAGTTCTACAAACATTATGAAGGTCAACTACCGTTCCGTTCTAATCCTCTTTATTGGATTTTCCATCATCGGCCTGACGGCCATGTCCACGCTGTATTTCTTTCAAAAGAGAAAGCAGGCGGCCGTTACTAAGCCTGTTGCGCCCGTGTCCGTTGGCATAAAGGATTTCACAGGAGATGCCGTTGACCAGATGCGTTTAACAAGCGTATCGGGCGGCAAGATAGAGTGGGAGATGCGCTCAACCAAGGCTGTTAAGGAAAAGGGCTCGAACGCTATAACATTCCAGGCCGTAGAATTCAGGTATTCGTCCAAGGACGGCAATAATTTCTTCATCAACGGCGCCAAGGGCTCGTACGATGAAGATAAGGGCATACTCAAAGTGACAGGCAAGGTCAACATGCACGACGAGAGCGGTTACACCGTGTACTCTAATGAGATTACATATAAGATAGAGAAGCAGACGGCCGAGATGCCAGGGGCCGTGAAGATAGAGTCGAAAAAGGGCATGGTAACCGAAGGAGAGGGGCTGACCGCCGACATCGCGGCCGGGAGTATTAATCTTTCGAAAAAGATAAAGACCGTTTTAAAGAACGTGTCCATATAGGAGAGGCTTTGCCAATGAGAGGTCTGTTGTATATTGCCGTATTGGCGTTTATCGCGGCCTGTGTTATGCAGGAGGGCGTTTCCTTTGCCGGCGACAAGGACGGTGCAAAGAAAACCGCGGCCACCGCGCCTGCCGATGGCGCCAAAGGCGCTTCGAGCAAAACCGCGATAGGTGCAACCATCACTTCCGATTCCATGAAGATGATAAAGGGCGGCAAGGAAGTCGTCTACATCGGCAACGTGCTTCTCGATGCCGGTTTTCAAATGTGCTCGGAGGAACTCAAGTTCATTTATCTCAAGGCCGGCGAGGTAAGCGAGATTAACGCCTCGGGCGGCGTTATGTTTGTTCAGGGCACGCGCGCGGCAAAGGCCGATAGCGCGCGCTACGATAAGGCGGGAAGGATACTTAAGCTTAGCGGCAATGCCATGGCCTCGCAGTGCGGCACGGTTATCAGGGGAGAAACCATCACATTCGACCTCGATACCGATGATGTGAAGGTCGAGGCTGCGGGCGGCAAGAAGGTCAAGATGATGGTGATGCCGCGTAAAAAAAGCTGCCAGGGCAAACAGTCCGGTGATGAAATTAAGTGCAAATCGTCTCGTTAAGTCTTACCGCGGCCGCAAGGTTCTCGACGGCGTATCCTACTCTGTAGAGGAAGGTGAGGTCGTAGGGCTTCTCGGGCCAAACGGCGCGGGCAAGACGACATCGTTTTATATAACCGTAGGCCTTGTTGAGACCGATTCTGGGAATGTGTCGTTCGACGGTAACGACGTTACGGCGCTTCCGATGTTCGAGCGGGCAAGGCTCGGTGTCGGGTACCTCGCGCAGGAGCCCTCTGTCTTCAGGAAGCTTTCGGTCGAGGACAACATAAAGTCCATTATAGAGTTTTTGCCTGACGGCGCGGCGGCCAAGGCCACGATGCTTGAGCGCCTTCTAAAGGAGTTTGGCGTCGAGCACGTACGAAAGAGCAAGGCCTATTCCCTCTCCGGCGGCGAGAGACGAAGGGTGGAGATAGCCAGGTCGCTTGTCAATTCGCCTAGGTTTCTTCTTCTGGATGAGCCGTTCTCCGGCATAGACCCGAAGGCCGTTGCCGACATACAGGAAGTGGTCATAGGGCTTAAGAAGCGCGGCATAGGCATACTCATTACCGACCATAACGTCGGAGCAACGCTTGGTATCTGCGACAGGGCTTACATAATCGACAAGGGCGCGATACTCGAGACCGGCACGCCTTTAGAGCTTGTAGAGAGCAGGCGCGTGCGCGATGCGTACCTTGGCGACAAGTTCAGGCTTTAGGCGCAAAACACTATGGCATACGGACTAAAACAGGAACAGCGGCTTTCGCAAAAGCTTCTTCTGACGCCGCAGCTTCGGCTCGCAATCAAGCTTCTTCAGTTGTCGAGGATGGAGCTTGTGGACGCGATACGCGAAGAGATAGAGCAGAACCCGGTGCTCGAGGACTCTGCCCCGGACATGGAGACTGCGGCCGGCGAGGATACCGAGAACGCGGCATCGAAGATGGACGAGTCCTGGCAGAATTACCTCGAGGGCTACGGCGACGACAGCTCCCAGGGCATGGATTTTGGTGTTGAGGACGGCGACGACGAGGACTTTGTCGAGAAGGCCGCGACCTCAGGGCGCGACCTTCGGGGCTATCTTCTCTGGCAGATACATTATTGCCTGAATGAAGAGAGCGCGCTTGCCGAGTACATAATCGAGTGCATCGAGGACGACGGGTATCTGAGGGCCGTTGACGCGGTCGGGCTCACCGATAAGGAGATAAGGGAGAAAAGCATAGCAGAGATATCGGCTGCGACCGGGGCCGATGCCGCTGCAGTCGAGGACATGATAGGCCGCATACAGGCCCTTGATCCTCCGGGAGTCGGCGCGATGACGCTAAGGGAGTGCCTTCGCATCCAGGCAAGAAGGCTTCCGGCCAGGGACATCGTGGCAGAGGAGATAATAGATAAGCACCTTGATTTGCTGGGCTCCAGGAATTACAAGGCCATCGCCTCTGCAATGGAGCTTGGTGTCGAGAGGGTGGTTGAGGCCGGCAGGGTGATAAGCGATCTTTTGACGCCGGTGCCCGGCTCCGGGTTCGGGAAAAGCGATGAGAGGCTCGTCATCCCGGACATATACATAAAGAAGGTAGAAGGCGAGTACGTCGTCATGGTAAACGACGACGGGCTGCCAAAGCTCAAGGTCAGCGCTTATTACAGGGCTATGCTTAAAAAAGACGCGGACGGCTCGGGCGAGGCCAGGGACGCGCGCGGCTACGTAAGAGAGCGCATGAAGGCCGCCATGTGGTTCATAAAGAGCGTCCACCAGAGGCAAAACACCATAAAGAAGGTGGCCGAGAGCATCGTCAAGTTCCAGACGGACTTTCTCGATCTGGGGCTAAAGTTCCTAAAGCCCATGATACTGAAGGACGTTGCCGAGGATATAGGGATGCACGAGTCGACGGTGAGCCGCGTTACCACCAACAAGTACGTTGACACGCCCAGAGGCGTATTCGAGCTTAAGTATTTTTTCACTTCCGGGTCGTCCTCTGTTGACGGAGACGTGTCGAGCGAGTACGTGAAGGAACGCTTAAGGGAGATAATCGGCGCCGAGGACAGGGCCAGGCCCCTTAGCGACCAGCAGCTGACGGAGGAACTCAAAAAGTCGGGCATAGAGCTTGCGAGAAGGACCGTTGCCAAGTACAGAGAAGAGCTCGGGCTTCTTTCCACCTCCGGCAGAAGAGAGCGGCAGACGAAGTAATTGTTTTTATTTGTCTTGATTCCATGGCGTTTTCGGGTTAAAAATTAAGACGTACGGGCACACGATGCTTTGTCCGTGCGGTTTTTGTTTTTGCAGCGATCAAAAATAACCGGAGGATGTAATCATGCACGTAAGCGTAACGTTCAAGCACATGGACTCGTCCGACGCCCTCAAGGCGTACGCGGAGGAGAAGTCGGAGAAAATAGCTAAGTATCTCGTCGAGCCGATAGAGGTACATTGGTTTCTCTCCGTCGAAAAAAAGATAAGGCACATAGCCGAGGTCACGGTCATAGCCAAGCACTGCACCGTAAAGGCCACAGAGAAGACCGACGACATGTATGCGGCGATAGACACTGCGCTCGATAAAGTCGAGCGTCAGGTAAAGAAGCACAAGGAAAAGGTCAAGGACCACCACAAGAGCGAGAGCCCCAAGTACGCAGAGGGCGGCGAAGAGGAAGAAGAGGCCTGAGTTTCTTTCGCTTGTAGTGCCGGCGGCGCAGCGCTTGACCGCAAAGGATACGGAGCGCCGGTTTATGAAGGTATCGGATATACTGCGCGTAGAGAATATCGTTGCCGGGCTTTTTTCATCCGATAAGCGCGGCGCGCTTGCGGAGCTGTCCGGGCATTTGGCGGGCACGGTCCCGGGCATCGACGAGGCGTATCTTCTGGGTTGTGTTCTTGAGCGTGAAAGGCTCGGAAGCACGGGCATAGGGCACGGCGTTGCGCTGCCGCACGCGAAGGTTAGGGGGCTCGATTCGCTTTGCATCGTGCTTGGCAGAAGCCGGCAGGGCATTGATTTTCAGGCGGCCGACGGCGCCCCTGTGCACCTGATTTTTCTCGTGGCAGCGCCGGAGAATTCCACTGCCGTTATACTAAAGGCCCTTTCCTCGTTGTCGAGGCTTCTTAAGGAGCCAGGGGTAATGGAAGGGCTTATCAAGGCGGATTCTGCGGCAGCGATGCGGCAGTTCATAGCCGAGGCAGAGGTGAAACTCTTTAAAAGCGCGGCCCTGTAGTTGTTGGCCGCGTATTTCGCGTAAGGGGTGCGTTTACGTCGATGAAGGGTGTAAAGGTAGGGGAACTTTCCTCGCAGAAGTCTCTCAAGCTCGAGCTCGTTGGCGGAGCAAAGGGGCTTGATAAGGAAATACTGGCTCCGCGCGTGCAAAAGACCGGGCTGCTCCTGACCGGTAAGATAAAGGACAAGCTCATCCCCGGGCGCGTACAGGTAATAGGCGAGGCCGAGCTTGCGTATTTGAGCGAACTTAAGCCGGCCGAACTAAGGCGCGCGCTTTTGATATTCTCGGACGCGGACGTGCCGGCTATGGTCGTAACAAAGGGCCTTAAGCCCAATGCCGAGATCAAGAAGCTCGCCGACAAGGAAGCAATTCCCCTCTACGTAACGCCTTTTACCTCGTCCGTATTCATAGAAAACCTTATAAAAGTGCTCGAGGAAAAGCTTTCTCCTTCGACCATAATGCACGGCGTTTTCGTGGACGTGCTCGGCATAGGCGTCATCATAAAGGGCAAGAGCGGCATTGGTAAAAGCGAGTGCGCCCTCGACCTTATTTCCAGGGGCTACAGGCTCGTTGCCGACGATGTGATAATGATAAAGAGAGCGTACCCGGCCATGCTCTACGGCACGGCATCAGGCGCGATACGCCATCATATAGAGGTACGCGGCATAGGCATAGTGAACATCAAGGACCTTTTTGGCATAACGGCCATAAGGGACAAGAAACCCGTGGATATAGTCGTCGAGCTTGTTGAGTGGAACGCAAGCGAGGAGTACGAGAGGCTCGGGTTCGAGGATAAGACCGTGGACATTCTTGGTGTCGAGGTGCCGTATCTTAAGATACCGGTTAGCCCCGGGCGAAGTGTTGCGACGATAGTCGAGGTCGCGGCCCGTAATAAGATTCTAAAGCTAATGGGCATGCAGTCCGGGCTCGAGGCCCTGATGAGCCTGCCGCCTGCCGAGCCTGCGCAGGTGAAGAAGGCCCCAGGTAAACGAGCGAAGAGGGGCGTAAAATGAAGGAGCTCCGGCTCGTCGTGCTAAGCGGCCCATCGGGCTCGGGAAAGAGCACGGCGGTGAAGGCGCTCGAGGATCTTGGATTTTTCTGTGTCGACAATATGCCGGTGACTCTTTTGCCGAAGTTTCTTGAGATACTTTCGCAGACTACCGAGATAACCAAGGTCGCAGCCGTAGTGGACGTAAGGGAGAGGGAGTTTTTGAAGGACTTTCCCGTAATATTTGGAGAGTTAAAGCAGGCCGGGTATTCGAGCGAGCTCGTGTTCCTGGATTCCTCCGACGATATACTCGTGAGGCGTTTTAGCGAAACCAGAAGAAAGCACCCGCTCTCCGAGACGAGCCCTCTAGACGGCGTCAAAATAGAGAGGGAGCTTTTAAAGGACATACGCTCGAGGGCCGATAGGGTAATCGATACGACCGGTTTCAACGTCCACAAGCTCACGGCCCATATTAAGGATGTTTTCGGAGGCCAGGGCACCGGCGCCAGCATGACGCTAAACCTATTGTCCTTCGGGTACCGTTATGGCATACCGGCGGACGCGGACATGGTGATTGACGCGAGGTTTCTTCCAAACCCGTTCTTCGTGGACGAGCTTAAGCGCCTTGACGGCGTAAGCAGCGAGGTTAGAGAGTTCCTGCGCTCGAAGGAAGAGACCGTGTCGTTTCTCGAGAAGCTTGCCTGGTTCCTCGATTATCTCGTGCCACTTTACATGTCCGAGGGCAAGTCGTATTTTACCGTTGCCATCGGGTGTACCGGCGGCAGACACCGCTCCGTTGCCATAGTCGAGGAGCTTCTGGAAAGGTTTACGGATAAGCGTCTTGTGCTAAAGAAGCGGCACAGGGATATTGATAAGGAATAGATTGTTTGTGTTAAGAGGAAGCATCTTCGGAAGGAGTCGTCGATGATAGGCGCTGTCATAGTTACGCATGGAACGCTTGCCGAGGCTTTGCTTGAGTCCGCGAGGACGATAGTTGAATCGGCCGAGAACGTCGCTGCGATAGGCGTTAAGGGGGACGAATCCTTCGATGAACTGAAGGCCAAGATATCGCTTGCCATAAAGTCCGTTGATTCGGGCTCCGGAGTAATGGTCTTTACCGACATGTTTGGCGGCACTCCCGCCAATATCGTCCTTACGCTCCATGAGGAGGGCAGGATAGAGGTCTTAACAGGGGTAAACCTTCCGCTTATGATAAAGTTTCTAACGGCGAGAAAGGGACGGAGCCTGAAGGAGTTTTCCTCTGCGCTTGTGGAGCACGGCAGGAAGAGCATAGTGCTTGCGAGCGGGGTTCTGGGAGGCGCGGGAAAATGATAGCGCTTGTGAGGGTGGACGACAGGCTTGTGCACGGACAGGTGGTATGCGCGTGGGTCCCTCATGTGCAGGCCAGCAGCGTCGTGTTCGTCTCCGAGTACGAGCCAGAAGAGGTTTTTGTCGAGGCCGCAACACACGTCTGCTCGGGCGAGGGCATCGAGTTCAAGGTCTTTACCGCGCGCGAGGTTGTAGAGCATTTCAAGGCCGGGGACTTCGATTCCGGCACGGCCATACTGATACTAAACGATCTTGGCGAGGCATTGAAACTCTACGAGGAAGGGTATAGGTTTGAGTCCATCAACATCGGCAACATTCATCACAACAGAGACGGCAGAGCCCTTAGCCGCTCTGTCATGTTAAATGAGTCGGATGATGCCATCATAGAAAAGCTTAGGGGGATGGGGGTCGAAATAGACATTCGGGCTTTGCCCGGAAAGGAGCCTGTGCCCTATATCGCGAGGAGGCGTTAAGGCGCAGTTCGGTTTAGATATGGTAGAGAAGACCTTCAGGATAAAGAACCGTTTGGGGCTGCACGCAAGGGCCGCGTCCAAGTTCGTGAACCTCACGGGCAAGTATTCCTCCGAGATATTCGTTAAAAAGGGCGACCACGAGGTCAACGGCAAAAGCATCATGGGCATACTGATTCTGGCCGCGGCATGCGGCACGGATATCGTTGTCAAGGCAGATGGTAAGGACGAGAACGAGGCGATAGCCGCAGTCGGCGCGCTCGTTGAAAGCGGTTTTGGCGAGGACTGATGACGCAGCAGGAACATAGAAAAGAGGTTTCCCTTTTAAAGGGGCTTGGCGTTTCGCCAGGCATAGTGATAGGCAAGGCCTATGTCATCGATTCCGGCAGGGGCGATGCCGTGCAGCAGTACTATGTCGAGCCGGAGGCAGTGAAGGACGAGGTCGAGCGGTTCAAGGACGCGATAAAGAAGTCCAAGGTACAGTTAAACGACGTCAGAAAGCTTCTTGCTAAAGAGGCCCTTGGAAAAGAGCATCTTGCGATAATAGACGCGCACATAATGATGATAAACGACCAGACGCTCATCAACGACACCGTGCGCCTTGTAAAGAACGAGAGAAAGAACGCCGAGTGGGCCCTGATGACCGTGCTCGACGGCATACTCAGAATATTCGAGGGCGTTGACGACAAGTACTTCAAGGAGCGCAGTTCCGATATAGCGCACATCGTCGACAGGATAATCATGAACCTCTCGGGAAAAGAGTACCACGGCATAGCGTCCATAGATTCGCCGGTTGTCGTCATAGCGCACGATATTTCTCCGACCGACACGGCACAGATGGTAAAGGGCAAGGTGCTTGCCTTTTTGACCGATGTCGGCGGAAAGACCTCCCATACGGCCATCATGGGCAGAGCCCTCGACATACCGGCCGTAGTCGGGCTCGAGCGCGTTACCAGGCTTGCCGAAACAGGTGATACCGTGATAGTGGACGGCTCCACCGGCACTGTCATAGTCAATCCTTCCGAGAGCATTACGGCCGTATACAGGAAGCGGCGCCAGAGGTACGAGAAGTACCAGCAGATGCTGCATCAGTATAACGATTTGCCGGCCGAAACAACCGACGGCAAGGTTGTAAGCATACAGGGCAACATGGAAATCGTAGACGAAATATCATCGCTCGTTGAGCACGGGGTTGACGGTATAGGGCTCTACAGGACGGAGTTTCTCTATCTTGACAGAAAGGAGCTTCCTACAGAGGAGGAGCACCTTGCGGCCTACAGATACGTTGTAAAGAAGCTGGAGGGCAGGCCGGTGGTTATCCGCACGCTCGATGTCGGCGGAGACAAGGTATTGAAGCACGGCGAGGATTTCGGCGAGACCAACCCTGCGCTTGGGCTTCGCGCCATACGGTTTAGCCTTAGGCACAGGGAGATATTCAAGACGCAGCTTCGCGCGATACTTCGGGCTAGCGCATTTGGCAAGATAAAGATAATGTTCCCGATGATATCGGGGCTTGAAGAGCTTATGAGGGCCAAGGCTGTTTTAAACGAGGCCAGAGAAGAACTTCGCGCCGAGGGCCACGGTTTCGATGAAAAGGTCGAGGTCGGTATAATGATAGAGGTCCCGTCTGCCGCTGCCATAGCCGACATACTTGCCGAGGAGGCCGATTTCTTCTCGATTGGCACGAACGACCTGGTGCAGTATTCGATAGCCATAGACAGGGTAAATGAGCATGTCGCGTATCTCTATGAGCCGCTTCATCCTGCAATACTCAGGTTGATAAAGGGTGTTGTCGATGCCGCCAAGAGGCGCGGCATAGAGGTAAGCGTGTGCGGCGAGATGGCCGGGGAGCCGGAGTACGCGCTTTTATTCCTGGGCATGGGCATAACCAAGCTCAGCATGAACGCCTTTTCGGTTTTGAAGGTCAAAAAGCTTATCCGCTCGGTAAGTTACGGCGAGTCCATGGAGCTTACCGTCAAGGTATTTGCCATGAAGACCGCAAAGGAGATAGAGGCATGCCTTGTGTCGCATCTAGCGGACTTTTATAAGGAAGAGTACATGATGTAGGCGGCCCCAGGGCCCTGCCGTGCGCGGCCCATCCTTACCCCACTGGTTCTTTTTATCCCCTGAAATCACCTGAAAAATATTGACAAATACCCGAAAATATTCAATAATATTGAATTCCGTAGGTCTTTACGATAATACAATTAAGGAGAATGACACCAAATGAGTGAGTATCTTTTTACATCCGAATCCGTTACAGAAGGGCATCCTGACAAGGTATCTGACCAGATATCCGACGCGGTCCTGGATGCGCACCTTACGGGCGATCCCAAGAGCCGTGTTGCCTGTGAAACGCTTGTTACGACCGGGCTTGTAGTAATAGCCGGCGAAATCACCAGCAAGACGACGGTAAACTACCAGGAAGTCGCGAGGCAGACCATAAAGGAAATCGGCTACGAAGGCTCGGGCATGAGGTTTGATTACGAGAGCTGCGGCGTTATCGTTACCGTTGGCAAACAGTCACCTGACATTGCCATGGGTGTAGACGAGGGTAAGGAAAAGGAGCAGGGCGCCGGAGACCAGGGGCTCATGTTCGGTTACGCATGCGACCACACCGAAGAGCTGATGCCGATGCCGATCGTTTTCTCCCACAGGCTTACAAAGAGGCTTGCGGAGGCAAGAAAGACAGGGGTGCTTAAGTATCTTAGGCCAGATGGCAAGAGCCAGGTGACCATACAGTACAAGGACTCGAGGCCCGTGTCTGTAGATACAATCGTTGTTTCCACGCAGCACACGCCCGAGGTATCGCAAAAGGATTTAATCGAAGGCGTGATGGAAGAGGTAGTGAAGAAGGTCATCCCGGCAAACCTTTTAAAGAAGGATACCAAGTATCACATCAACCCGACCGGGCGTTTCGAGATAGGCGGCCCTCACGGCGACTGCGGCGTTACCGGAAGAAAAATCATAGTCGACACCTACGGCGGCCACGGCAGCCACGGCGGCGGCGCGTTCTCTGGTAAGGACCCCTCTAAGGTCGACCGCTCTGCCTCTTATATGGCAAGATACGTTGCAAAGAACATCGTTGCCGCAGGGCTTGCCTCCGAGTGCGAGGTGCAGCTTGCCTACGCAATCGGTGTGGCTGACCCGGTAAGCGTCATGGTCGATACCTTCGGAACAGAGAAGGTGGCGGTCGATAAGATAGAGAAGCTCGTAAGTAAGCATTTTAAAATGAAGCCGGCAGACATCATCAGCGGCCTCAATCTCCTTAGGCCGATATACAGAAAGACCGCGGCGTACGGCCACTTTGGCAGGAACGAAGAGGGCTTTACCTGGGAAAAGACCGACAAGGCCGCTGCCCTTAAGGCAGACGCAGGGCTTAAGTAGGAACTGTGGCCCGCGCGCGGGCCGTTTGACGGATTTATAAAAAAACATTTCGGAGGAACGATGAAAAAGTTTGACGTAAAGGACATGAAGCTTGCCGATAAGGGCAGAAAGAGGATCGAGTGGGCAGAGATGGACATGCCGGTACTCAGGCGCATACAGAAGAACTTTGCCGCCAAGAAGACGTTGAAGGGCGTAAAGATAGCCGCGTGCCTTCACGTAACGACCGAGACGGCCAATCTGATGATAGCGCTAAAGGCCGGAGGCGCAGATGTTTCTCTTTGCGCATCCAACCCGCTTAGCACGCAAGACGACGTTGCCGCATCCCTTGTAAAGCATTTTGGCATATCCACCTACGCCATAAAGGGCGAGGACAACAAGACATATTACAAGCACTTGAACATAGTGCTAGATAAGCAGCCCAACATCACGATGGACGACGGCGCTGACCTTGTCTCCCTTCTTCATACGACAAGGAAAAAGGAAGCAGCCAATATCGTCGGCTCTACCGAGGAAACGACTACCGGAGTCATCAGGCTCAAGGCCCTTGCAAAGCAGGGGTTACTCAAGTTCCCGGTAATCGCCGTTAACGACGCCGCCACCAAGCACTTCTTCGACAACCGCTACGGCACCGGACAATCCACCATAGACGGCATCATAAGGGCTACTAACAGGCTTCTTGCAGGCTCTGTGTTCGTCGTGTGCGGCTACGGCTGGTGCGGCAAGGGTGTGGCGATGAGGGCCAGAGGCATGGGCGCAAACGTCATCGTAACCGAGATAGACCCGATAAAGGCGCTCGAGGCCGTAATGGACGGCTTCCGCGTAATGCCCATAGCCGACGCGTCCAGGGAAGGGGATTTCTTCTGCACGGTCACCGGCAATATCAACGTAATACGCAAAGAGCACTTTGCCAAGATGAAGGACGGCGCAATCGTTTCGAACTCCGGTCACTTTAACGTGGAGCTAGGCCTTGACGGCCTTAGAAAGCTTACGAAAAAGAGGAGAGAGATACGCGAATTTACCGAGGAGCATGTGATAAAGGAAGGGCAGCGCATATACGTCCTTGCAGAAGGCCGCCTTGTTAATCTTGCGAGCGCCGAAGGCCACCCGGCAAGTGTCATGGACATGAGCTTTGCCAACCAGGCCATGAGCGCTGCGTATCTTGTCCAGAGGGGCGCGAAGCTCGAGCGTGAAGTCTACACCGTTCCCGAGGAGATAGACAAGGAAATCGCCAGGATGAAGCTCATAACGCTTGGCGTAAAGATAGACGTTCTCACGGCCGAGCAGAAAAAGTACCTCGCGTCATGGGAGATGGGCACATAGCAATTGGCGGCGTTTTTTGCAGCCGTTGCCAATGCCGGCTGTTTTTGATATAATAAAAGAATAGGCCGGATAATCGAATATAACGGGCCTTTTGCACGGTACGCGCGGCTTCCGCGCGTTGGCACAAAGGCCCGTATGCGTATAGACACCATGAAAAAAAAGCTCGCTTTCATATTGATAGTTCTGGCGGTTGGCGCGGTTTCGGGGTGCGCCCCGAAGAAAGACGCGTATCTGCCGGCGCCCGTGTATTTCGAAAAGGGTATGAGCAGTTATTTTGCCGGTATGTACGGGGAGTCGGAGACCAACTTCAAGGCCATACTCGAGAGCGACCCGCTTAGCCCAGAGGCAGTCGAGGCCATGCTCATACTTGCGGACGTGTATTATACCAAGGAGGAGTACGAGAGCGCGGCCCTTTATTACACGAACTTCTACTCCATGCACCCCGGGCACCCGAGGGCCGAGTACGCGCTATTTCAGAAGGGCATGAGCAATTTTCTAGAGATGGGGCCCGTTGACCGCGACCTGGCGTCAGCGAAAAAGGCCCTCATAGCCTTCGAGGACCTTACCAGGGATTATCCTGGCGGCGTGTACGCGCCAAAGGCCGCTGACATGGTGGTATTTATAAAGAAACGTCTTGCCGAAAACGAGCTCATCGTAGGCAGGTTTTATCTAAAGGCAAAAAACTATAAGGGCGCTCTCTTGAGGTTCGGGTATCTTCTTGACCAGTACCCGGATTCGGGTTTTTCGGATTCGGCCCTTTTCTTCATAGGCGAGACCTATGGCAAACTCGGGGAAACAAGGCTTGCCGACGAGGCGTATTTATCTCTCGTTAATTCATACCCTGAGAGCCGCTATGTTTCAAAGGCAAGAAACAGGATATCGGCGCAGCAGGGAAGTTAGCCTTGACCGCGTGGCATTTGTGCTTGCCGTAACCGAGTTTATTGTGGTATTTTAAGGTTTCCTGCCGGCGCGTGCTTGCTACGTCGGTAAAATTCCAACTTAGGGGGCTTTGAGATGGCAGATTGGCAGGAACACTACGAGCTTGGCAAGAAAACATTCAGGGAAAATAACTACGCCGAAGCCCTTGTGCACCTTGAAAAGGTGGTGAAGGAGAAGGCGACCTTTGCCGACATCCATAACATGCTCGGCATCATTTACTATAACGCAAACCGCAACGACGAGGCCATAAGGGCCTTTTCCCAGGCCATCCGGCTAAATCCACGTTATACCGAAGCGTCTCTTAACCTGGCCGTTGTTTATAACGAGCTCGGGCAGTTCGACAAGGCGCAGGAGGTATATGCCCTGGCAAAGACCTCTGTAGCGGAACCTGATAAAAGCGCAAAGGATAAGGACGCATACCTTGACCCGTACGTGAAGGGCAAGCTCGCGAACATGCACGCTGAGCTCGGTAACATCTATAAGGACGTAGGGCGTTACGACGAGGCTGTTTATGAGTACGGCATGGCGCTTAAGCTTCGACCCGATTTTGTGGATATAAAGGTCGCCCTCGGTACCGTTTACAGGGACACAAAGGAGATAGGGAAGGCCATAAAGTGCTTCAAGGATGCCATAGATATCAGAAAAGAGTACTGGCCTGCGTACGTGCAGCTTGGGCTAACGCATTATACCTCCGGAGACGAGGGTAGCGCCAAGGAGGAGTGGCTAAAGGTGCTTAGCAAGAACCCGGGCCACAAGCTCGCCAATATGTACCTTGCCATGCTAGATAAGAAAAAGAAGTAAGCGCGGCGTATTGGATAGTAAAAGAATTAAAGGCCCTGTCAAAGAGACAGGGCCTTTTTTATTGGATGCAATGCGGCGTCTGGCAGGGGGGGCTGTGCTATTTGCCCTTCAAGAGTTCTTCGACCGTGTCCTTTGCGGCCTTTATGGCCTCTGTAATCCTGCTTGTATCCTTACCTCCGGCCTGCGCCATGTCTGGCTTTCCGCCGCCCTTGCCGCCAATCATCGGGGCAAGGCGCTTTATTATTTCTCCGGCACTGATGCGCTTTGTTATGTCGGGTGTGACAGATGCAAGCAGCATTGCCTTGCCGTCTATTGCAGCCGCAAGCACAACGACACTTTGCTTTGCGTTGGCCTTTAGCGCGTCGGAAATGGTTCTTAGCGCCTCTGTTGCGTCGGCCTCAACGACAGCGGCAACGAGGTTTACGCCTAGCACATCGATAGAGCTCTTTGCTAGCGTATCGGCAAGGCCCGAGTCCTTTTTGCTCTTTATAGATGAAAGCTCTCTCTCGATCTCCCGCTGCGACTCGATGAGTTTTAAGACTTTGTCCTTAACGTCGGCCCTGGAGCCCTTTAGCACGGCTGCTATTTCGTTTAGCGTGTCCTCGGCGAGGTTAAACGACTTTATCGCGCCGTCGCCTGTAGTGGCCTCGATTCTCCTTACCCCTGATGCAACCGAGCCCTCGGAGGTTATTTTTATGAGCCCTATGTCGCCTGTCATGGCAACGTGCGTGCCGCCGCAAAGCTCGGCGCTCACGCCTGGCACGGTGACCATGCGAACTGTGTCCCCGTACTTTTCACCGAAAAAGGCGAGGGCGCCTTTTTCTATCGCCGTCTTGTGGGAAAGTATCTCGGTCGTTACCGGAATATTTTCGCGTATTACGGCATTTATTCTCTCTTCCATGGCGCGTATGTCCTCGCGCGTTAGAGGCGAAAAATGGTTAAAGTCGAAGCGGAAACCCTCGGGGGTGACGAGCGAGCCTGCCTGTCTTACGTGTTTGCCGAGCACGTTTCTAAGTGTCGAGTGCAGAAGATGCGTGGCAGTGTGGTTTCTGCAGGTTGCTGCGCGTTTTTCGAGGTCAGGGATAAGCTCCGCGTCCAACCCTGCGGTTATAGCGCCTTCTTCAACTGTGCAGATGTGGACAAACAGCTTCTCCGATGCCTTTTTGGTGTCTAGCACGCGTATACTGAAGCCTTTGCCTATGATTACGCCCGTATCGCCTGATTGTCCGCCGCCTTCGGCGTAGAAGGGGGTTTCCGGCGTTGTTATTGCCACCTTGTCGCCCTTCTTGGCGCTTTCCGCGAGAGCGCCGTTCTTGAGAATGCCGCTTATCTTACTTGATGTCACGTCCATGTGGTAGCCCGTGAACACGGAGGTAAGGCCTTTTTCTACGAGCACAGAGTAGCCTGCCTCGCCAACCGAGCCCTCGGCCATGCCTTTCCACGACTGCCTGGCCATTTCCTTTTGCTTTTCCATCTCTGTAGTGAAGCCGTCCTCGTCGACCGAGAAGCCGTCCTTTTTGACTATATCGGCGGTGAGATCTATGGGGAAGCCGTATGTGTCGTAGAGCTTAAAAGAGAAGGCGCCGTCGACAACGGTCTTTTTGGCTTTTTTCATTGAGGCTACTTCTTCGTTAAGCATCGAGAGCCCGCGCTCGAGGGTTTCGAGGAAACGTTCCTCTTCGCTAACCGTCGCGTTCTTTATTATTTCAACTGAACGGCCAAGAGTGGGGTACGCGTCCTTCATCGTGTCAATGACAGCGAGAGCGGCCTTGTAGAGAAACGGCTCGGTTAATCCGAGGAAGCTGCCGTGGCGTATGGCCCTGCGCATTATGCGGCGAAGCACGTAGCCGCGTCCTTCGTTAGACGGCAACAGGCCGTCGCATATAAGGAATGCCGTTGCCCTTGCGTGGTCTGCGATTGCCTTTATGGACACGTCCTTTTCGCTGTCTTTGCCGTATCTCACGCCTGATGCATCTTCGATTGCCGCTATTATAGGCGCAAAGAGGTCTGTGTCGTAGTTGCTCTTTTTTCCCTGCACGACGCAAGAGAGCCTTTCAAGCCCCATTCCCGTGTCTATACTGGGTTTTGGAAGCGGCGTCATGGCGCCCTTTTCGTCCCTGTTAAATTGCATGAACACGAGGTTCCATATCTCAAGGAACCTGTCGCAGTCGCATCCGACGGAACAGGACGGCTTGCCGCAGCCTATGTCTTGCCCCTGGTCTATGAGTATCTCCGAGCACGGGCCGCAGGGGCCTGTATCTCCCATGCTCCAGAAGTTGTCTTTCTCGCCAAGCCGTACTATTTTAGAGGAGGGGAGCTTGATTTTATCTTTCCAGATTTCCGCTGCCTCGTCGTCCTCGGTAAATACCGTTGCGTAGAGTTTGTCGGAGGGAAGTTTCATTTCCTTTGTAAGGAATTCCCAGGCATACTCTATGGCTTCGGTCTTGAAGTAGTCGCCAAAGGAGAAGTTCCCGAGCATCTCGAAGAATGTATGATGCCTCGCGGTCCTTCCGACGTTTTCGAGGTCGTTGTGTTTGCCTCCGGCGCGCACGCACTTCTGGCAGCTTGCAGCGCGCGTATAGGGGCGTTTATCCTCGCCGGTGAAGACGCGTTTGAACTGCACCATGCCGGCGTTTGTAAAGAGAAGTGTCGGGTCTGCTTCCGGGATAAGGGCAGATGAGTCTACGGGAGAGTGGTTTTTGTCCTTAAAGTATTCGAGGAATTTCCTTCTAATGTCTTTTGCTCGCATCCTTATTCCACCGTAAGTCTTTTATTCGCCGTCGTCGGCGCTGCTTTTTATTGCCGCCTTTATGGCGTCGTACGAAAAACCGCGCGAGGCAAGGAACCTTGCTGTGCGCATCTCAAATTCCCTCTCGGGCATTTCGCGTGCCCGTTTGGCGTTCTTTTTTCTGTACCGCCCGGCAGCCTCTATCGCCGAAGCGAGCTCGTCGTCCTTGCCAATCGAGGCGGTCGCGGTCTTTACTGTCTCGTCGGCAACGCCTTTGCGCCTGAGCTCGGCCTGAATCTTGAGCATGCCCCAGTTTTTCGAGCGTAGTCTGCTTGAGGCGAGGTTTAGAGCGAAGTTTTCGTCGTTTATGTAGCCGTGTTCCTTGAGGCGTTTGACGGCAGTATCCTGTTCTTCGCCGTCAAAGCCCTTTTTTACGAGTTTTTCGCGTATTTCCGCCTCTGAGTGCGCTCTAAGGGCTAGCATTCTCAGCGCACTGTCAAAGGCCGATACCCTTGGCCGTCCGGCGCCGTCAGACTTAGCGCGCGGCATGCCTTAGAAGCGTTCGATACCCGAGGAGCCGCCAGCGCCTGTGCCGCCGCCGGCAGTGCCGCCGCCGGTGCCGCCGCTTGGCTCTCCGCCGCCCTCACCCCAAACGCTCGAATCGTCTCCGCCGGATATGCCCTTGAATTTGAGGGCGAAGTCGTCGGGGTTGGTTGCCTGTCTAATGGCCTCGTCGTAGTCGATGTGTCCCTTCTTCAGAAGCGACATGATAGATTGGTCGAATGTCTGCATGCCGTACGTGGTAAAGCCCTTTGATATGGCGTCGTGGATTTCCTTTGTTTTCTCCTTGTCCACGATGCATTCTCTGACCCTTGATGTACTGACCAGAACCTCGACTGCCGGAACTCTCGACGTGCCGTCCACCTTTGGCAGCAAGCGCTGCGAGATGACGGCCTTTAGGACTCCGGCAAGCTGTATTCTTATTTGCTTTTGCTGGTACGGAGGGAAGACTGAGACTATGCGGTTTACTGTTTCCATCGCGTCGATTGTGTGGAGCGTTGAGAGCACAAGGTGCCCTGTCTCTGCCGCGGTGAGGGCGATTTCTATTGTTTCCACGTCCCTCATCTCTCCGACCATGATGACGTCGGGGTCTTGTCTTAGCGCGCCTCTTAGCGCCTCTGCGAAGCTGTTGGTGTCAACGCCTATTTCCCTCTGATTTATGATGCAGCGTTTATCCCTGTGAAGGAACTCTATGGGGTCTTCGATGCTGATGACGTTGCACGAGCGGTTGTTGTTTATGTGGTCGAGCACGGAGGCGAGGGTGGTGGACTTTCCGCTTCCGGTGATGCCGGTTACGAGAATGAGGCCGCGCATTTCCTGCGCGATTTTTTCGAGCACCTTGGGCAGATGGAGCTCTTCGAAGGTGAGTATCTGCACCGGGATGACCCTTAGCACTATTCCAGCCGCGCCGCGCTGCTGGAATATGTTAACCCTGAACCTTCCAAGCCCGGGAACGCTGTACGCGATATCTGCCTGGTGGCTTTTTTTGTAGACTTCCTTTTGCGTGTCGTTCATTATCTTCATCGCCGCCTGGAGCACGTCTTCCGGCGACAACCGCGGATGGTTCTTTAGAGGGATGAGCTTTCCGTAAACCCTCATGATGGGCGGAAGCCCGGACTTTATGTGCACGTCAGAGGCCTGTTCCTTGACGGCCTGGTTAAGGATTGATGCCAAATCGATAGGGGCCGGTGTAGACATTTTATTTTTCCTCCTTCTTTGTGGTCGTAGGTTTGCCTATGCCAAAGTGTTCGAATATCTTTGCCGAGAGCTCTTTTGCCTTCTGCGGGTTTTCCTTTAGAAACGTCTTTGCGGCCTCTCTGCCCTGGCCGATACGTTCGCTGCCGTAGGAGAACCAGGAGCCGCTTTTTTCGATGACGTTAGAGACTACGCCGAGGTCTATAAGGTCGCCTTCCTTGGATATGCCCTCGTTGAATATTATGTCGAACTCTGCCTCTCTAAAAGGCGGAGCAAGCTTGTTCTTTACCACCTTTACTCTCGTCCTGTTGCCGATGATTTCATCGCCGTTCTTTATCTGCCCGGTCTTACGGATGTCCATTCTAAGCGACGCGTAAAACTTAAGGGCATTTCCTCCGGTGGTCGTTTCCGGGCTTCCGTAGAACACGCCTATTTTATGGCGTATCTGGTTTATGAATATCATGCAGGTTTTGCTTTTGCTGATGGTCGCGGTGAGCTTTCTAAGGGCCTGGCTCATAAGGCGTGCCTGGAGCCCCATGTGGGAGTCTCCCATCTCACCCTCTATTTCGGCCTTTGGCACAAGTGCTGCTACCGAGTCTATTACTATAAGGTCCACTGCGCCGCTTCTAACGAGCATGTCCGCTATTTCAAGGGCCTGCTCTCCGGTGTCCGGCTGCGAGAGAAGGAGCTCGTCTGGGTTGACGCCAAGCTTTTTCGCGTATTCGATGTCAAGGGCGTGCTCCGCGTCCACGAACGCCACGGTGCCGCCGGTTTTTTGCGCCTCGGCGGCTATGTGGAGCGTAAGGGTTGTCTTGCCGGACGACTCGGGGCCGTATATCTCCACTATCCTTCCGCGCGGCACTCCGCCGATGCCAAGCGCTATGTCCAGGGAAGGCGAGCCGCTTGGTATGGTCGCTATCTCTGCTGTCTGTACGCCTTCGCCAAGGCGCATGATAGCGCCCTTGCCAAACTGCTTTTCAATCTGCGTTATGGCAAGCTCTATGGCCTTGCCCTTTGTGGACGCTTGGGCTGCGGTTGCCTGCTGCGGCTGTTTTGCTGACATTGGTTGTTCTCCGGCGCTTTTTTTGGTTTCTTTTGCCAAGTCTCTATCCTCCAAGCTTTACGGTACTAAGCGGCGTGTGCAGCGCGCCGTCTGGTTTCAGCGCGCTTTTAAAGAGCGTTATTTCCGTTACCTTCCACGCGGCCTCGAACTTTACGTCCGGTTTTTCGATTGCCTCGCGTATTCCTTTTCCAGCCGCTTTCTCCCTGACCCTGCAAAGCGTCAGGTGAGGGGAGAACGGTTTATCGTTCTTTGGGATTGCCAGTTGGGCAAGCCCTTTGTCAATCGCGGCATGCAGGCTTTTTAGCGCCCCGCTGCCGTCTATGCCCACCCATACTACCCGTGGAGATTTGGGCGAGGGGAATGCGCCGATTCCTTTGGCCGTGATATCGAACTCCGTCGCATGTTTTGCCGCTTCCTGCAGTGTTCGCGATATCTTCTCTATGTCAGCATCCTCGATGTCGCCGAGGAACTTTATCGTAACGTGCATGGTTTCCGGCTTCGACCATGATATTGCCTTGATAGGGCAGAGCGTTTTAAGTGTCTCAAGAAGACGCTTCAGGCCTTTTTTTGTTTCTTCCGGTATCTCTATCGCTATAAAGGCCCGTATCTTTGCCAAAACTACCTAGCCGGCTATGAACTTTTTAAGCAACCAAACGGCTTTTGAAGCGGTCTTTTTCCTGATTGCCGTTCTCGAGCCTTTGAAGTTGAACCTTTGGACGCGAAGCCTTTTTCTGTCGCAAACTGCTATATATACCGTTCCTACGGGCTTGTCTTTTGTGCCGCCAGAAGGGCCTGCGATGCCGGTAACAGCCGCGGCGTAGCCGGCTTTCAGTTTTTTTAGCGCCCCTTTTGCCATAAGCGCTGCGGTTTGCTCTGATACCGCGCCGCTTTTTCTTATTACCGAAGCCTTTACGTCGAGGATATTTGTCTTTACGCCGTTACCGTATGCCACTATCGAGCCTTGAAACCACTTTGAGCTTCCGGGCACTTCCGTAAGCATGGCGCCGATGAGCCCGCCTGTGCACGATTCCGCCAGCGCAAGCGTTTCTCCGGAGGCAGCCATTATCTTTGCCAGTATCTTTGCCTCGCGTGCGCTCATAAAACGTATTTTATGACGACCTGGGCAAGTATATTTGCGTATATCCCTGCTGCCACGTCATCCAAAACGATTCCCAATCCCCCCGGCACCCGCTTGTCTAGCAGGCCCACGGGGTAGGGTTTAAGGATATCAAAAAACCTGAAAAGAATAAAGCTTAATATTACGTTGGTCAAGTTGAAGGGGATAAACAGGGTTGCCGCGGCAAACCCGGCTATTTCGTCGCAAACGACCTTGCCGGGGTCTTTTTTCCCGAGCAGCTTTGCGGCCTCGTCTGCCAGGTATATGCTGACGATAATGATCGCAGCTACCACGACAACCGCAGCCGGGGTTACGAGCTTCGATATGCCGAAAAATACCGGTATGCCCCAGAGCGTGCCGAAGGTGCCGGAGGCCACAGGCATGTATCCCAGGTACGTGCCCGATGCGAAAAACATTATGGCGCGATTTTTTGGCGTGTTCATAGGGGCGGTCATGGCATGTTTTAGAACATGAACCTCCTCATGTGGATGTTGATTAAGAGCGCGATAGCTATCATTGTAGAGAGGAGAAACGACCCTCCGTAGCTTAGAAACGGCATGGGCACTCCAACGACCGGCAAAAACCCGATGACCATGAAGGCGTTCATTGTGACGTGCCAGAATATCAAAGCCGTGAAGCCAAATGCCAGGAGAAAGCCGAAGCGGTCCTTTGATTTGTTTGCGATGTCTATGCCGCGAAGTATGAGCACCATGAAAAGGAACATGACGACGATTGCGCCCAGGAACCCCCATTCTTCCGCAAAGACAGGGAAGACGAAGTCCGTGTGGTGTTCGGGCAGAAAGTATAGCGAGCCCTGTGTGCCCTGCAGGTAACCTTTGCCGGTGAAGCCGCCGGAGCCTATGGCAATCTTGGATTGGAATGTGTGGTATCCGGAGCCCAGCGGATCCATGGACGGGTCTATGAAGCTTAAAAGCCGCGCCTTTTGATAGTCCTTGAGGAAGCGCCATGCAAATGGTATGAATGCGGCCATGGACACGCATGTCAGGATGAGTGCTACCCAGGTTACCCTGACTATGAGTATCATCGAGACGGCTATTGCCGCAAGTATTAACCCTGTGCCGAGGTCTGGTTGCTTTGCTATGAGAAGAAACGGCACGATGAATATTAGCCCCGGTATGATGAGTTCCCTTATGCCGAGCCCCCATCTGTCGGCCTTTTTCTTGGAGAGGTATGCTGCAAGCGCTATTATGAGGGCGATTTTTGCCAGTTCCGAGGGCTGTATGTTCATGAACCCGAGCGAGAGCCACCTCTTTGCCCCTGCTATTCTCGTGCCGGCGATGAGCACCAGAACGAGGCTTGCAATTGATATGCCGTAGATGTGGTACGCGAACTTCTCGATTGTCGAGTAGCTTATGAGGATAAGCGGCAGCGAAACGATAAGGCCGATTATGAACCACGTAAGCTGCTTTGCGTAGAAAGGAGTGTCTTCGAGCCTCGTTGCGCTGTAGATGTTAAAGAGCCCGATGACGGCGAGCGAGAAGGTCACGGCAACGAGAAAAAAGTCTATTTGCGACAAATGGCGGCGGTCAATCATGCGCTTCTTCCGTTTTCTTTTTTTCCGGCAGCACTGCCGCCTCAGGCGCTGCCGTGCCTTCGGCCGGTTTTTTGTCTGCGGGCGCGGTATTTTCGGCCTGGGCAGGCGCCGTAGCCTTCGAAGGCGCTGTCTTTTCCGTTTTTTGAATTACCGGTTTTGCCTGTTCGGTTATAGCGTCCTTTTTAAGGTACGCGCGTATGACCTTTAGCGCAACAGGGGCCGCTGCCCTTGCTCCGAACCCTCCGTGCTCTACGATGACGGCAACGGCGATTTTCGGGTCGTCAAACGGCGCAAACCCGACAAAGAGCGCGTGGTCGCGGTTCTTGTATGCTATTTTAGATATGTCGCGGATTCTTTCGGTCATTCTTCTTACCTGCGCTGTGCCGGTCTTTCCGGCTATCTTTAGAGAGGGGTCGTTTATGGAGCCTGCTGTGCCGCCTTCCTCGATTACAACGCCTCTGAGCGCATTTCTCACGACCTCGATATTTTCCGGGGATGCGTCCAGTGTGCGCCGTATTTTTGGCATGAATTGTTCTATGACCTCGCCGTTAACTGACTCTATGCTCTCGATGAACCCGGGGGCGTAGACGTCGCCGCCGTTGGCTATGGCAGCGTAGAGTATCGCAAGCTGGAGAGGGGTGGCGAGCACGTAGCCTTGTCCAACGGTTATGGGAATGGTCTCGCCTTCTATCCACTGCTTGCCGTAGGTCTTCATCTTCCAGTCTTTGGTCGGTATGAGCCCGACCTGTTCGCCTCTTAATTTGATGCCGGTTTTTTCGCCAAGCCCAAAGTCCTTTGCGTATTTAGCTATGTTGTCGACGCCTGTCTTAAGCCCTGCCTGGTAGAAGAATGTGTCGGAGGATTCCACTATGGCCCTGTGCACGTTGATGGAGCCGTGCCCGGATGGCTTCCAGTCCCTGAAGTCTCTGTTGCCGAACCTGAATGAGCCGCCTGAATATATCTTTGTATCGGGTTTGATAGTGCCTGTTTCAAGAGCTGCGAGCGCGGTTACCGGCTTGAAAGTGGAGGCAGGGGGGTAAGAGCCCTGTACCGCCCGGTTCGTAAGCGGGTCTGCCTCGTCCTCGGTAAGCGTTTTCCAGTCTTCTTCGGATATGCCGTATGACATCAGGTCAGGAGGAAACGACGGCGTGCTAACTAGCGCAAGAATCCTGCCGCTTTTCGGGTCTATGGCAACGACCGCTCCGCGCTCTTTTCCAAGGCCTTCCCACGCGGCCCTTTGTGTTGGGTAGTCTATGGTAAGGCGCACGGTGTGTCCGGGCGAGGGGGCAATCTTCTTTATCGTTCTTATCGGGCGGCCGTGCGCGTCGACCTCGACCTGTCTGCCGCCGTGCACGCCTTTTAGCGTTGCCTCGAAGGAGCTCTCCATGCCGAACTTTCCTATGAAATCGCCTGGCGCGTAGACACCCCCGGCGTCCGCGTTCATGCTGACAAGCTCGGTTGAGTTTATCTCGGAGACGTAGCCCAGCACGTGGGCCATGGCCTCTGCGCCTTCGATATAGGTTCTTCTCGGCTCGGCCTCGACATACACGCCGTGCAGCTCGTACTCGTGCATGGTAATGGCAGCCATTTCATCCCATCCGATGTCGCTTTTTATCTTGATGGGGTTATAGGGGGCGCGCTTTTTCTTTTCCTTGGCGATTTTGTCGTCCAGGTATTTAGGGTCTATGCCTGCGCGCGTTGAGAGGAAAGTGCGCGTAAAGTCCATGTCGTTTACGTCTTCGGGTACGACGTAGAGGGTGAAGCTAGGCTTATTTTCGGCAAGAAGCGTTCCGTTTGCGTCGTAGACCATCCCTCTTGCCGCGTAGTTCTTTATGAGGCGTATCCTGTTGTTCATGGAGAGGTCGCCGAAGTAGTCGGAGTTCATAAGCTGCAGGTGCCAGAGCCTTCCGGCGATGATTATGAACGCGGCTATGACGAGGCCTGTTACCCAGACTGTTCTTGCTCTTAGCTCTGCCGGATCCTTTTCTCCGATGAATCCGCTCATATGGAGTCCTTATTCGTATGGCCGTAGAGCTTTGGCGCAGGGAGCCTGTCGAAGAGGTTGAAGATAAAGGGCGCGAGTATGCCGGTAAAGGCCGCTACCGGCACCGTGTGGAGCAGAAACGATGTTGCCTGTATGCCGATAGAGTTAAGGACCAGGAGCGTGCATATGCCCTTTGAGAGCGCGGCAACGGCCGAGGCCGCGGCCTTCACGGGCGTTGATTCGAAGCGCAGCTTCAATCTGATAAGGTACGTGACGCCGTAGAGCACGGCGAAGGCGAAGGAGGTGGAGCCGATTACGTTGCCGTAGAACGTGTCCTCGATGTAGCCCAGGCAGAAGGCGAGGAACGCGCCCGATGCGGACGGGCGGTTATATGCCGTGTAGAAGACAGAGAGGAGCACGACGTCTGGCAGCGGTATAGATGGCGCAATCGTGGTCTTTATGGAGAGGAACACGAGCGCTACCGGTATGTATGTTATGTAGTCCTTCATGTCTTTTTCCCCAAAGGCGGCTGCGGCGCTGGCTTGGGCTTTTGCCCCTTGTTTTTGGCCTTTTTCTCTTTCTCCTCGGTATTTAGTGGCAGGCTCTGGCGGCTGGTTATTATGAGCACGCTTTCTATTTTGGTTATGTCTGCCGCCGGGTTGACGATTATGTTCTTGAAGAACTTATCCTCGGACTCCCGTACTTCCGCTACCTTTCCTACGATAAGGCCCTTTGGGTATATGCCTGCGAGCCCTGCGGTAATAACGACATCGTCCTTGGCCGCGTCATCGAGCATTTTTACGTAATTTAAGCGAAGCGCCCCTGTGTTGTCGCCTTCGACAACGCCCTTTACGCGGGTTCTCTGGATGGTTACGTCTATGTTCGACCGCGGGTCCGTCAGTAGCAGTACCCTGGACGTAGACCTCGTTACCTCTACCACGCGGCCGATGACGCCCTCCGGCGTTACTACCGCCATGTCCGTGTCTATGCCGTCTTTGATGCCCTTGTTTACCAGGAACGTCCTTGCCCAGCCGCCGCCCAGGTTAAGGCCGCTAAATGCCACTATATCGGCTGTGACAGTGGCAGTGGTTTGTTCCTGCAGTCCGCGCGAGTATATGCCGAGCTCTTCAGCTCTCTTTGCGTGGATGAGGGTTTCTTTGAGCGCGTTGTTTTCTGCGGTGAGTTCGTCGACTTTGTTTTTTAGCCCGGCGTTCTCGTCTCTTAGGCCAATAAGGTATATGTAACCGTTCCATACGCCGGCTATGGCGCTGCCGGTGGAAGAGCTTACCTGCTGTATGGGCCTCGATACGGCGAGGATGACCGTGCCGACGATTCTCTCGCCGCCAGTTCCACGCTCCGAGGTCGTTACCATGTGGAGCGATATCAGCGATAGAAATACCGATACGAAAAGCACATGGTATCTCTTGAGGTAGGCAAGCATTGCTTTTAGTTGGGAATTGTGACTTCCCTTATAAGCTTGATGTCATCGAGGGCTTTTCCGGCGCCTTTGACAACGCAGGTGAGCGGGTCCTCGGCTATTGTCACGGGCAGCTTTGTTTCGTCCCTGAGTATCACGTCAAGGTTCTTCATGAGAGCGCCGCCTCCGGCAAGCACGATGCCTTTATCCACCATGTCTGCGGCGAGTTCCGGCGGTGTGGTCTCCAGCACCTGCTTTATGGCCTCGACCAGGGCATTTAGCGGCTCGTTTAGTGCCTCGCGTATCTCGTGCGAGGATATCTCTATCGTCGCCGGTATGCCGGTTACGAGGTTCGAGCCCTTTATCTCCATCATCACGACCTCGTCCTCCGGAAGACACAGGCCGTACTCCATCTTTATCGTCTCCGCTACGCCGGTGCCTATGGCGAGGTTGAACTTTCTCTTGATATACTGCACTATGGCCTCGTCGAACTTGTCGCCTCCGACGCGAAGCGACTTCGCCCTGACTATTCCGTAGAGCGATATGACAGCTATCTCGGAGGTTCCGCCGCCGATGTCGACTATCATGTTGGCGGATGGTTCGGTGATTGGCAGCCCGGCGCCGATTGCGGCGGCCATTGGCTCTTCTATAAGGTAGACCTCACCGGCTCCGGCCGAGTACGCCGATTCTCTGACGGCCCTCATCTCTACCTGCGTTATGCCGGATGGCACTCCGACGATGATGCGCGGCCTTACGAGAAGGCGCCGGTTATGCACTTTCGCGATGAAGTACTTTAGCATTTCTTCCGTTACCTCGAAGTCGGCGATGACGCCGTCCTTTAGGGGGCGAATGGCAGAGATGTTGCCAGGAGTTTTTCCGAGCATAGCCTTTGCCTCTTTGCCGACCGCGAGAACTTTCTTGGCGCCGCCTTCGCTGCGTTTAACGGCAACGACCGAGGGCTCGTTTATCACGATGCCTTTGCCTTTTACGAATATAAGGGTGCTTGCCGTGCCAAGATCTATTGCGAGATCGTTTGAGAAAAGACCGAGTAGATAGTTAAACATGGTTCTCCTTGTAGGTTATTACCCGAAATATTTCTTTATCGTATCAGATTGGTTCGGCGCTTGGCAAGCGGAAAATTTTTCAAAATGGTTGAATTTATGTAGAAAATCTATTAACATACTGCCTTGTCCAAAACCCCGGAACACGGCGCATGGTATCGAAGCGTATTGTTTTGGCGGTGCTTTTGTGAAGGATTGTAAAATATCTCAAGGAGGTTTTTGATAAATGCTCGAATTTATGCGGAAAAGGCGCAATTCAACGCTGCTGCTCGTTGTATTTGCGGTCATAATACTTGTGTTTTTGTTCTTTGGTCTCGGGCCGCCCGGCAACGTGGATAGCGAGAAGTCGCTCTTTGCAACAGTCAACGGCGTTAAGATACCGGCCTCGGCCTATAACGCGGCTTACAAAAGAGAGCTCGATAATTATAAGTACATGTACGGCGACAAGCTCGACTCGAAGATGCTCGAAAAGCTCAATTTGCGTAAAACCGTCGGCGACATGCTCATAAACAGGACACTCATACTGACCATGGCCAAGAAGGAAGGTGTCGAGGCCGGCAGGGACGATGTTCGAAACGAGATAATGAAGAACCAGATATTTCAGAAGGACGGCGCCTATGACCTGAACCTCTATCTGAACATACTTTCTTCAAGTGGCGTAAAACCCGAGGACTATGAGGAGAGCGTTAAGGAGGAGCTTATCATCAGGAAGTTAAGGGAGCGCGTTATCGCAGACATAAAGGTGACAGACGATGATGTGAAGACGCTCTACGGTAAGCAGAACCGCGAGATATCGTTTAAGTACGCAGAGGCCGCGCCCTCTGGCTTTAAGTCCCAGATGACCGTTACCGATGCCGAGGCCGCGGAGTATCTAAAGGTAAACGGCGATGCCTTCATGGTTCCGGACAAGGTCAAGGCCGTGTACGCGTCTATAGACAAGGCCGTTGCCGCAAGGTCTGTAAAAGTCACAGATAAGGATATGAAGGATTATTATACCGAGAATATCGAGAAGTACCGGCTGCCCGCGGAGTTCAAGGCCCGCCACATTCTTTTGAGGGTCAACAGGGACGCTTCTGGCAAGGTGGATGAAAAGGACAAGGCTTCAAAGAAAACTAAGATGGACGGCATCGTCGAGCGCCTTAAAAAGGGCGAGGACTTCGCTGTTCTTGCAAAGGAGTTTTCCGACGACCCCGGCAGCGCTGCCGAGGGCGGTGACCTCGGGTACCTCAGGCTCGAGCAGATGGTTGCGCCGTTTGCCAATGCCGTGAGCATGCTTAAGATAGGCGAGACAAGCCCTGTCGTGGAAACGGACTTCGGGCTGCATGTGATAAAGCTCGAGGCCATAAAGCAGGAGAGCGTAAAGACCTTTGATAGTGTTAAGGCTGAAATAGGCTCGGTATTGAAGACCATAAAGTCAACGGATGCCGCTGGCAGGCTTGTAGAGGAGATTGCCGGCGTGCTAAGGGCCGAGTCGTCCGTTGCAAAGATAAAGACCGAGGCTTCAAAGCGAGGAGCGGTTGTTGTAGAAACAGGATTTATAACCGAGAATGACGCTAATGCGGAACTACTAAAGCACAAGGGCATTGCAGACGCAGTATTTATGACGGACAAGGGCGCTGTGACAGGCATTATAGACGAGGGCAGCAGGCTCTACGTGGCTAAGGTGCTCGACAGGATAGACCGCCACGTGCCGCCTATAAAGGATATAATGGCCTCTGTAAAGGACATGGCAAAGGCCGAGAAGGCAGTAAAGGCCGCTTCGGCAAAGGCTTCCGAGTTATTGGAGCTTTTAAAGGGCGGTATGAGCATTGACGAGGCAGCAAAGAAGCTTGGCCTTAAGTCCGGGAAGACGGCATATACGTCGTACTCAAAGGGCGCGATACCGGAGCTTAAGCTATCGGGCGTAAGAAACGACGACCTGTTTGCGCTTAGCAAGGAGAACCCCTATTACCGCGAGCCCATTGAGTCGGCAGGGTCGTTCTACGTGCTTGCCTTCGGCGATGCGAAGGCAGCTGACATGAGCGGCTTCGAGGCAAAGAAGACCTCGGTTGCCGATTGGCTGCTGACGGTTAAGAAGAAAGAGGCAATGGACAAGTGGCTCGAGGATGCAAAGGCCAAGGCAAAGATAAAGGTGAACGAGAACTACCTGTAGCGCGACTTTACTGGCTTTGCGAGGGGATGGTATAGATGAGAGTAACGAGGATGTTTTTACCGACACTTAAGGAGTCGCCCTCCGATGCCGAGGTCGTGAGCCACAAGCTCATGGTCAGGGCCGGCATGATAAGGAAGGTGGCGGCAGGCATATATAACCTGCTGCCTATGGGGCTTCGCGTCATACAGAACGTCGAGAAGATAGTAAGGGAAGAGATGAACCGCTCCGGAGCCCAGGAAGTCGAGATGCCTGTGGTGCTCCCGGCAGAGCTTTGGCAGGAGAGCGGCAGGTGGGGCTTCTACGGCAAGGAGCTTCTAAGGCTAAAGGACCGCCACGATAGGGACTTCTGCCTTGGCCCCACGCACGAGGAGATAATCACCGACATGGTAAGAAATGAAGTCCGCTCTTACCGCGACCTTCCGTTGAACCTCTATCAGATACAGACCAAGTTCCGTGACGAGATACGCCCGCGCTTTGGCCTTATGCGTGGCAGAGAGTTCATAATGAAGGACGCGTACTCGTTCCATTCTACCGACGAATGTGCCGAGCGCGAGTATAAGAATATGCACGATACGTATTGCCGCATATTCGAGCGCTGCGGCCTCGAGTTCAGGGCTGTTGAGGCTGAGACAGGGCCCATAGGCGGTTCCTTTTCGCATGAATTCACGGTGCTGGCTGATACAGGAGAGGACGCCATAGCGAGCTGTAACGCGTGCTCCTACGCTGCCAATATAGAGAGGGCAGAGGTAAGGGCGCCAAAGGATATGAAGCCCAGGCAGGAGAGCGCCAGGGCAGTTGAAAAAGTAGCAACACCAGGCAAAAAGACAGTTGAAGAAGTCGCAGTGTTTTTAAAGACTAAACCGAAAAACCTCATAAAGACCCTTATATATTCCCATGACAAGGGAAGTGTTGTTGCCCTGGTGCGCGGCGATCTTGATATCAACGAAAACAAGCTCAAAAGGCTCCTCAAAGTCGAGACCCTTACGCTTGCTGACGAGGATACGGTAAAGAAGGTAACAGGGGCGCCCTCGGGGTTTGCCGGGCCTGTTGGATTAAAGGCCGATATCTATGCCGATTATAGCGTGCTTGATATAGAGGACGGCGTTACTGGCGCTAACGAGGCGGATTGCCATTTAAGGAACGTCACCCCTGAACGCGACTTTAAGGCCAGGTATGTTGACCTTCGCATAGCGGTCGCAGGAGATCCGTGCCCGAGGTGTTCGGGTTCGTTCGATATAAGGCGCGGTATCGAGGTCGGCCACATATTCAAGCTCGGGACAAAGTACAGTGTGTCAATGGGTGCTAAGTTCCTTGATGAAAAAGGCGTTGAGAGGCCGATTATCATGGGCTGCTACGGCATAGGGATTGGCAGGACTGCGGCAGCTGCCATAGAGCAGAACCACGACGATGCGGGCATAATCTGGCCAAAGCCGCTTTCTCCGTTCGATGTGCACCTTGTGCCAGTGAACGTGAACGACGAGGAAACGAAAAAGGCCTCGGATGCCCTGTATGAAAACCTTAAAAAAGAAGGCTTCGACGTTCTCTATGACGACCGCGACGAGAGAGCAGGGGTAAAGTTCAAGGACTCGGACTTAATCGGCATACCGCTGCGTATTACGGTCAGCGCAAAGACGCTTAAGGAAGGCTCCGTCGAGATGAAGGGCAGGAGAGATGCCGCTCCGCGTCTTGTCAAGCTCGATGGTGTACTTGCCGAGGCTTCGAAATAAGCCGTTATCTGCCGGCGTTATGCCGGAATTTTACGTGACAACATCAAGAAGGCACTGCCCGGAGGTGTGCGTGAGGGTTATATCTTTGTCCATAGCCGCGGTTTTGGGCGCGCTGTTAGCGCTATGTCTTGCCGCGCCGTTTGCCGTTGCCGCCGGTTCCGCGCAGGGCAATAAGCACATCGAGTTCGTATTTGCCCTCGAGGATGCGGTAACCGCCGGTAGAGGCGAGTTTTTTGACGAACGCGTCGATGTGGAAGCAATCCTCACGGAGGCGATGAAGGGCTTTAAGCCGAGCGAGAAGTTTCGAGGCGGCTTTGGCGAAGGATTCAAGCGAGGGCTCGCGAAGTCTCCATGGAGCCAGAGGTTTTTCCCCGGTGGAGGCGGCAGCTACAGGTTTCTTAGGTTTAGGAACCCGGGCGCTGCGCCAACGGCCCTTTTCAGGCTGATAGATTCAAGCGGAGGCCTAAACTATCACGAGCTCTACCTCGTAGAGGATTCCTCCGGCAAGATAAGGATAGCGGATATATATGTGGCTGCCATAGGCGAGAGGATAAGCGAGTCCGTGCGCCGCATCGTCACACCCATGATATACGAGGATAATAAGAGTTCGTTTGAGAAGCTTGCCGGTAAGGAGAGCGAGTTTATCAAGCACCTTGGCCCCATTACGAAGATGTTCGATGAGACCAAGTTAGGCAACTTCAAGGCCGCGCTGGATATACACGATGGTCTTCCTGTGGAGTTAAGGGATGAGAAGAACTTCCTCATGCACCGTCTGAGGCTGCTTATCGCGCTCGAGGACAGCGAGGGGTACGGTTCGACTGTAGAGCGTTTCATGAAACTTTACCCCGAAGACCCTGCGCTGGATGTGCTGCTTCTCGATTACTACTGGACAAAGGGCATGTACGCCGATGCCGTTAAGTGCGCGGAGCGACTGGACGCGTCGCTTGGCGGGGATCCGTATCTTTCGCTCGTGAAGGGGAAGATATACTACGACGCGGGCGACAAGGTTAAGTCCAGGGCCGATGCGAGCAGGGCGCTTCAAAACGACATGTATCTCGAGGACGCGTACTGGTTTCTGATTACTCTGTCGCTTGAAGAAAAAGACTATAAGGAAACAAAACGCCTGCTGCTCTCTATCGAGAGGAATCTTGGTATAGAGATGAAGGATTTAAAGGACATCGAGGTCTATTCCGGCTTTGTCAAGAGCAGGGAACATAAGGAATGGTTAAAGGAGAGGGGCGCGAAGTAGGCAAGACCTCTCCAAAAGTCCGTCTGCTTTGTTGCCTTCGTCGCTCCTCACTGCGGCGTATATACGGAATACGCCTCATTCGTCGCTCCTCGGCGCCTCGCATCCGGAGCTTTTTGATAGGTCTTGGGAGTTGTTGTGTATAATAAAACGTATTTTATTATACACAAATCAGGTTGTTGCTATTGTATGATACACAACAGAACGAACGGGAGGGCATTCCCTGTTCCTGTGGAACCAGCGCTATGATTTCTAAATCCATCGATACTATTTCGAAAGCCGATATCGAATCGCTCATCGAGAATAAGGTGCGCGAATGCCGGACTATCGACTACAAACAGACTTTGCCCGGTAATTCCGATAGCGACAAAAAGGAATTCTTGGCTGATATCTCTTCTTTTGCAAATGCAGGCGGAGGAGATTTGTTATACGGTGTTTCGGAAACCGATGGACTTCCCCAGGAGATGTTGGGTTTAGAGGGGAATCTCGACGCCGAACAGAGTCGCCTGGAAAATATTGTCCGAACATGTCTTAAACCTCGAGTGCAGGGTTTAAGGATGAGGTTAATCGAAGGCGGCTCAAAAGGCCCGATACTTTTGATTCGTGTGCCGAATAGTTGGAATGCGCCTCATATGGTTGATTTCGGCGGCTCAACGCGGTTTTTTGTTAGAAATAGTGCCGGAAAGCATCAGATGGACGTTTCAGAAATTAGAGCGTCTTTTTTACTTTCCGAAGCGGTGCCGGAGAAGATAAGGCGTTTTAAAGATGGTAGATTGGGGAAAATTATTGCAAATAAGTCCGCTGTGAGATTGATAGAGGGCGCCAAGCTAGTGCTGCACATTTTGCCAGTAGATTCTTTTACAACAGGTAGATGTTTTGAAGTGTCTGTTTTGAAAGAAAAGGCGATTTCAGTAATGGCACCTATTGGAAGTAGCGGGTATAGCAATATGTACAATTTAGATGGTTTTATTACTTATAACAGTGCTGGTAGTAATTTGGAGTATCGTCAGGGGCGGTCGGCAGCGGAATCGTATGCTTTGCTTTTTCGCAATGGTTTGGTGGAATCTGTTTGTGCGGATTTAACAAGAGAGAAAGACGGCAAGTGGTTTATTCCAGGCACTGCGTATGAGGAATATATTATTAAAGGTGTTATAAGATATATTACTGTGTTGAAGGCGTTAGGAATAGCAGGCCCATTAGTGATGTTTGTCACCATTATAGGAGTGCATGGTGTTTGTTTGTCGGTTGATTATCGTTTGAGTGGTGGCAATCCTATTGACCGTGATTTGTTGGTTTTGCCTGAGATTTTTGTTGAGGATTATGAAGCTCTGTTGGATAAAAATATAACAGCAAAAGCCCTACGTCCTATTTTTGATTCCGTTTGGAACGCATGCGGCTTTGACCGTTCCTATAATTATGATGAAAACGGTAATTGGGTGGGGATGAGGTAGCATTCCTATATTCTATTGCCAACCGGAAAACTTGTGCTAAAATAACATTATGAAAAACTGGTTCAACGGTAAGATCAACATCGTATTCGGTTTCTTTTATTTTGCCTGCACGGCAGTGCTTGGGCCCCTAGTCCTTGTAAAGGGCAAGGGCGCCAATGCAGGGCTTTTAAAATCCGCTTCCGACGCCGTAGAGACCTACGCGCAGACAGGCGGCGACAGGGCCGCTACATCGGCTTTCGAGTCGATAGTGGTTTATCTGCAGGGGGTAAACAAGCTCGGGTTTGTCGGCAGCGCTGCTCACGCGCACGGCAACCTCGAAGCGCTTCTAAATATCGTTGCAGGGCTTGTTGTGATGAAGCTCGATATAGACGCTAAGTTCAAGACCGTGCTCTGCATACTGTTTCTTATCGGCGCGCTCTTTCATTCCGGTGTTCTTTACCTTGCCTCGGTCTTTGGCATGTACTGGGCCTCGAACTTCTCGATGATTGGCGGCTTCTCTATCGTAATCGGGCTGTTGCTCACGGGGGTAGCGGCAATTGCCGGAATAAAGGCAGAGCAGAAGTAGACTTTAGAATAATTTTCGCGCTCTCCTCCGTGCGGAGGAGGGCGCTATTTTTTTGCGCCGCTTGCCCTAAGCGCTTTATATAACTCTATTATGCGCCGCTTATACTCGTATCCGAGGCAGTTTTTATCGGCGCCGCAGGCGTTTTTCCTGGCCATCCATGCCTTTTGTCCGGCCTTTACGTCTTTTGATGCGGAAGTTTTTTTGTAGAGTGTGGTTAGTTCCATGTCCAGGCTCGCAAGTGTTTTATCTGTGCACACGGCCTTTTCCCCGATTGTCGAAGCCTTGCTGCAATCGTAGCCCGGCGCGTAGAAGGTTACCGCCTCCCTTTTCGCTGCTCCAAGGCCTGCGAGCAGGTATTCCGGCAGTATACATGCGGGCTTGGGCGCTGCCTTTACCGATACTTCTTTAGTGGCAGCCAAGTGCTCGAGTACGAGCGCGCACGTCGCATTCTTTAGTTCCGGCAAAGGAAGCGCGGTATCGGAATATATTTTTGTGAACTTCAGGTTCTTTGCCGTGCCTTTATCAGGAGATTCCGGCGTAAAAACACCGGTTGCCGAGAATGCCGGGGCAGGGTCTCCGGAGTACACGCCAGATGCAGACATGTATATGGTCATGCTAAGTTCGCACACGCTTCCCTTGCAGTTGTCTATGGTTATCTCTCTTGTGATGTCGTATGTTCCTTCGTTTGGGATTTCTTTTTCTGCTGCAGCCACGGAGCCTGTGCCTATCCATGCAAGCGCGCCAGTCTTGTCGTTTGGCGAAGCGCTTTCGGCTGCCGGTGCTTTGTAGGGCGCTCTGCTTTGGAGTTCATATATCCTGTCTGCGTATGAGCGCGCTATTTTCTCTTTTGCGTTGTCGTGAGAGTAGAGTAAGTCGCGTTTCTTTAGCCAGTCTTTTTGAGAGGAGGCGTTGTCCTTACCCGAGTCCTTTGCGTATTTATACGCCTCATTAAGCTCCGAGTCTAGCGATGCAAGCTCCTTGTCCGTGCATATCAGGATGTCCATGTGTTTAGTGAGGTCCTCGCACTTATAGCTTGCCTTATGTGTCGCTCTGTCCTTTGTCGCCAGAAAGTGCGCTGCCTTGAAGCTCCCCGAATGCAGGCTTGCCTTTGCAGGCTTTGAGCAAAATGCCTCGGGCAAGCAGTTTTCGCTGATTATGAGCTCGATGAGGCCTTTTTCCTCGTTTAGCCGGAGGCTTACGCACTCGGCAAGAGGGATGTCTTTGTTGTTATTATCTTTGGCAGTTGTCTGCCCGTCCCCGAGCGCGGTAAGCGATGCCTTGGCTCCGGATATGGAGAGCTTTGCGCCGTAGAACTCGCACGAATCCTGCGTCATCGGCCCCTGGTGGTACACGCCAGCGTCGATTCTGCAGACATTATCCTTACAGCCCTGTATGTCTATTGTTCCGGAGTTTTCCCTGCCGCTATCTGACAATTCCCACTTGCCTTCCCAGAGGTTTAGGTCTTTTGAGTACAGCCCCGCATGCGAGGGCAGGGCGGTAAGCAGGGTAATAAGAAAAGTCACGGCAGCGGCAAGTTTTGTCATCGATGTCTCTCCGGGGCGTTATTTTTTTGCGTTCTTTGTCCGTATGATTTTATACAAATCTATGATGCGGCGCTTGTACTCATACTCTATGCAGCTTTCTTTGTCCTTGCACGAGTTTTTCTTTTTTATCCATTCTTTCTGCGAGGCTTTTATCTGCGGCGATATGGCGGATGCGTCCTTGTAGAGCTTTGCAAGCTCAAGGTCGAGGTTCGCCAGCGTTTCCACGGCGCAAACGGTCTTTTCGGCAAGATTGCCTGCTTTGTAGCAGTCGTAGCTGGTGTTGAATAACAGGAAGTCCTCACGGGCTTTGGATTTTAATTGGGTGAAAAAGTATTCCGGTATTTTGCATCCCGAAGGCTGTGTTTGCCGTATTACGAGTTTATCGACGGTCGGAAAATTTATCAACTCGAAAGAGCATGTTGTTTCCGTTATCGACCGGAAGTGATTCCAGGGCGCGTCGGGCTCATTCGGCGCGTCGGGCTCATCAGGGGTGCCTAAGGTGTTGCTTGTGGCGATGTTTTTATTCTTGAAAATTATATTTGTTGCCACGGCTGTTTTTGTGGTTTCGGCCTTTATTGTGCCGAAACCCTCGAACAGGAGTTCGTAGCTGCTCGGCAGGCCTTCCATCTCGATCTGTATATGGAAGTCGCAGGTGTTGTTTTTGCAGTTGTCGATGCCGAAGCTGCGGTGGAACCCGACCTCGCCTGGTTTTAGGTCGATATTTCCGGCATAGGGCGTGTAGTCTTTCCACTCGGCCTTGTAGACGTTGCCGTAAGCATTGTCGGTGTAAATCCACCATAGCGTGTTGAGTCCGCCGGATTTGGCTATAACCGCTTCCTGCGGCTTTTGCGAGTGGGTCAAATAAGTGGAGACGGCAGCAAGCCTGTATATCTTGTCTATGTAGTCTTTATCGTAACCTTTGCCGCTGCTGTAGTTTTGAAGCCATGTGTCCATCTCAGCCATGTCTTTTTTTCCGGTAGTGGCTTTTCTGTAGTCGTAAGTTTCCTTTAATAATAAGTCGAGGTACGCCAGTTCCTCGTCCTGGCAAACCATTATCTTGAACCAGTCCGAGAGGTTTTCGCACTTATAGCTTGTTTTGTAGGTTTTGTTTTCCTCGCTCTTCTTTTTTAAGAACCTCGATGTGTAGTTTTGCGAAGCTATAGATGTCCTGGCCCCGCAAAAAAACTTCAGGCAGTAAGCGTCGGACAGCACTTTTAAAACCGCATTCTCTTCGTCGAGTTCGAATTGGAGGCATTCGCTGACGTGTGTTTTTATGTTGTCTGTGAAATATCCCTCGATATATTCCTCGTCTTTGTCAAAGGCTATAAGCTTGCCTTTATTTCCATTGATTTGAATGCGTCCGTCGTGTATTTCGCATGAGCTGGGCGCAGTAGTTCCGGATGCGGAGTTTAGTTCGAAGTCGCAGATATTATTTTTGCAATTGTTTATAGCTATCTCGCCGTAGTATACGTAGTCCCAACTGCTTTCGTCGAAGCTCCAGGAGTCTTCCCATTTGTTGAAGTCCTTTGCGTACAGCCCCGCGTGCGAGGGCGCGGCAGCGAATAGTGTAATAAGAAAAGTCAGAATAGATAGGTATCTCACGAAGAGGCCTCCTTGGATTAGAGACGCAGTAATTATAATCTTTTGTTTGCCTCTGGGTCAAGGATGGAGAGCAGGCCGTGCTGCCCGGTTTTCCATTTGATAATCAAGCGGTTATGTGTTAAAAAGTCTAATTGATTACATTGAAGGAGTTTTGCGCTAACGATGGCTGAAATAACCGAAAGATACGACCACAAGGCAATAGAAGAGAAATGGCAAAGGACATGGGCCGATAACAAGGCCTTTGCCACCAGGGACTCGGGCGATAAGTACTACGTCCTTGAGATGTTTCCGTACCCGTCCGGGAAGATCCACATGGGGCATGTTCGTAATTATACGATAGGCGACGTCATAGCGCGCTTTATGCACATGCGCGGTAAAAGCGTTCTTCACCCAATGGGGTGGGATTCTTTCGGCCTTCCTGCAGAGAACGCGGCCATTCAGAACAAGGTGCATCCTGCCAAATGGACGCACGAAAACATAGCCTTCATGAAGAAGCAGCTAAAGCGCATGGGCCTTAGCTACGATTGGGAGAGAGAGGTCGCCACCTGTTTGCCCGATTACTATAAGTGGAATCAGTGGATTTTTTTGAAATTCTACGAAAAAGGTCTTGCGTACAAGAAACTTTCTAACGTCAATTGGTGCCCCAAGTGCTCGACCGTGCTCGCAAACGAACAGGTCGAGGAAGGGCTTTGCTGGAGGTGCGAGTCTACTGTCGAGCAGAAAAAGCTCGAGCAGTGGTTCTTTAAGATTACCGAATACGCCGACGAATTGCTTGACCATACTGAAAAGCTTCCGGGCTGGCCGGAAAAAGTTCTTGTGATGCAGCGTAACTGGATAGGCAGAAGTATCGGCGCTGAGGTTGACTTTCCGGTAGTTGGAAGCAGCGAGAAAATCAGGATCTTCACAACAAGGCCGGATACGCTTTTTGGCACTACCTTCATGAGCCTTGCCCCGGAACATCCGCTTGTTAGTCGGATAACAACTGCTGATAAGAAGGCAGAGGTTAATGCCTTTGTCGAGAGAATCAGGAACGAAACAATGCGGGACAGGGAAGGTGTAGCTGAGAAAGAGGGCGTGTTTACGGGCGCGTTTTGTAAGAACCCTCTTACAGGAGCTGAGATTCCTGTCTACGCCGCGAACTTCGTTTTGATGGAATACGGCACAGGGGCTGTTATGGCAGTGCCTGCGCACGACCAGCGTGATTTCGAGTTTGCGAAGAAATACAATATCGACATAAAGGTTGTGATTAATCCTCCGGGCAAGACGCTTGAGGTAGCAAAGATGACCGAGGCGTATGTAGAGCCAGGCGTGATGGTTAATTCAAAGGGCTTTGACGGGCTTGATAGCAATACTGCAAAGGAAAAAATAGTCGAGCACCTTGAGAAAAATAAGCTTGGGGTAAAGACAATAACCAGAAGGCTTCGCGACTGGGGCATATCGCGTCAGCGTTACTGGGGCTGCCCCATACCGTTTATTTACTGCGACAAATGCGGCACAGTGCCCGTTCCGTACGAAAACTTGCCTGTAGTGTTGCCCGAAGACGTGAAACTTACGGGAAGCGGAAGGTCTCCGCTTGAGGCGCACGAGAGTTTTGTCAAAGCAAAATGCCCCAAATGCAAGGGTGACGCGAGAAGAGAGACCGACACCATGGACACGTTCGTCGATTCGTCGTGGTATTTTCTCCGCTACCTTTCGCCAAAGGATACAACGCTACCCTTTACAAAGGACTCGGCCAAGAGATGGATGCCCGTTGACCGCTATATCGGCGGCATAGAGCACGCAGTGCTGCATCTACTCTATTCGAGGTTTTTTACAAAGGCGCTTCGAGACCTTGGGCTTCATACGGCAGATGAGCCTTTCGAGAACCTTCTAACCCAGGGCATGGTCTGCATGCGGACCTCCAAGTGCCCTGAGCACGGGTACGTGAGCCCTGACGAGGTTAAAGACGATAAATGCGCTCACTGCGGCAAGGCCGTTACTTACGGCGCTGTCGAGAAGATGAGCAAGAGTAAAAAGAATACGGTAGACCCAGACGGCATAATCGAGCGCTACGGCGCTGATACGACACGCCTTTTTACGCTCTTTGCCGCTCCTCCTGAGAAGGACCTTGATTGGAATATCGACGGCGTTGACGGAGCCTCGCGCTTCATAGGCAGGGTATGGAGGCTTGTTAATGATAATGCGGCAACTGTAAAGGGAGTCAGGCCTTACGCCGGTTCAGGGCAGCTTTCCGGATATCTTAAGACCGTGCACCACGCAACACACAAGACAATAAAGAAGGTCACAGAGGACATAGAGAAGAGATACCATTTCAACACGGCGGTCAGTTCCATTATGGAGCTTGTCAATCTGCTTTATCAGTGGGAGGCTGGTAAGGAAAGTGTGGAGGAAAAGGCAGTGCTTAGGGCTGCGCTCGATGCCGTTATTCTTCTTCTCTCTCCGTTCGCGCCGCATGTTACCGAAGAGCTTTGGGCAGTGCTTGGCGCCAATAAGCGCGTGTACGAGACAGCCTGGCCGTCGTATAATGAGGCTGCTCTCGAAGTAGACGAGGTAGAGGTGGTTGTGCAGGTAAACGGCAAGGTTCGCGGCAAGCTCTCTCTTCCTACAGGTGCTAGCGAGGAGGCTGCGAAAGAGGCTGCCTTTGCCGATGACAAAATAGGCGCACATATAAAAGACAAGACGCTACGGAAGGTCGTGTACGTGCCAAATAAACTCCTTAACATGGTGGTAGCGTGATTTTCAGAAAAAACATCGTCATACTGGCGGCGCTCTTTTTTATCGCCGGCTGCGGCTACGGCCCTGCCTCCGTCAAGCCCGAGCCCCTTGGAGCGGGGATACGCTCGGTAGCTGTGCCTGTGTTTGGGAATATGACCTTCAGGGCTGGTATCGAGGGCATATTGTCAACACGTGTTGCAGACGAGCTTGTGAACATGATAAAGGTTACGGATACCGAGAATGCCGATGCAAGGCTCGATGGCGTGATAACTCATTATAGACTAACTCCAGTTGCATTTACCGAGAATAGCGTTGTAAGCGAGTACAGGCTTACTGTATCGGCCTCGGTAAGGCTCGTTAAAAAGGGAGAGACCGCCTCTCTTTGGGATGAGGCCTTCGAGGACTTCGAGGACTTTAAGGTGGATACCTCTAACGTCACGGCCACCAGGGAAAACGAAACAGAGGCATTCAGGGAAATCGCGCACAAGATGGCGCGGCTTATAAGGGAAAGGTTCTCGGTAAGGTTTTAAATGGATACTAAGAACATAAAGCCCGTATACTATCTCTTCGGAGACGAGGAATATCTTAAGACCGAGACGGTTGAGTCCGTAAAGAAAGCCGTGCTCGCGGGGCCCATGGCCTCGCTTAATTTCAACAAATACGCGGTGAAGGGCCTCGATATGTCCGAGGTAGTGGCAGTTGCCAACACCATGCCGGCCTTTTCCTCGATGCGCATGATAGTCGTTACAGGGGCCGAGGGGCTAAAGGAGAAGCAGACCGAGCCGCTCATGCGCTATCTTGAGAAGCCTTCTGCCTCCACCTGCCTCGTGCTTATTTCCGATGATGAGTATCTAAGGGTGAAGAAGTCCGCCCTGCACGCGCTTATAAAGGAAAAGGGGTATGCGAAAGAGTGCATGAAGCTAAAGCGCCCGGCCCTCGATAAGTGGGTGACGGCGTTTCTAAAGGAGAGGGGCAAGACCATAGGAAGCCCGGCGCTTGAGAGGCTTTTAAACGCAACAGGGACGCGGCTAGCCGATATAAAAGGAGAGCTTGAGAAGCTCGTGCTTTTCGTTGGCGATGCGGATGCGATAGGGGATACCGATGTCGCCGCCTCTGTCGTTGGCGTTAACGAGGCAAGCGCCTTTGACCTTGCCTCTGCGGTGATAAGAAAGGACAGAAAGGCTGCCCTTAGAATCGCGCTCACGCTTGTCGATGAGGACATGCTTGCTGTTGTCGGGGCCATGGCCTGGCAGATAAGGGCAGTGTTGAGGACCGCTGCGGCCTCTGCGCGCGGATTGGATAAGTGGGGCATAGTGAGGGAGGCAAAGGTGCCACTCGATAATATCCCGCTTTATCTGCAGTTGTCGAAACAGGCGAGCGAGGCCGAGCTTCTGGGCCTTTTGGTCAGGCTAAGGGAGGTTATTTTGGGAGTAAAGTCGAATGACAAGCTTCCCGGGCCTGTGGCGATGAGTTACATGGCCCTGGCCCTTTCTTCCGGGCGCGGCGTAGCAGTGGCAGGTGGACGCGCTTAAAGCAAAAAGAAACGCAAGCGCCCTTTTACGGGGCTTGCGTTTTCAGGTTGTCATGGCCGTGCGGTTAATTACTTTGCGCCAAGCGTGTTGACTGCGGTCACGAGCCTTGAGATGCGGCGCGAGGCGTTGTTTCTGTGAAGAACGCCTTTTGTAACGGACTTGTCGAGAAGGGTGCGCACCTCCGCGAGCTTGCTCTTTGCCCAGTCCGAGTCGCCGTTTTTGACGGCATCCACGACCTTTTTGGCAGCGGTTCTTATCTGGGATTTGTAGGCAGAGTTTCTCGAGTTCCTTTTTATGCTCTGCGCGTGCCTCTTGATTGCTGATTTATTGTTTGCCAAGCTATATACCTCCGGTATTTGTTAAGCTATTATGATATTATTTTTTTCGAATATTGTCAAGGCCTTCGGTATGTTGGCCGGTTTTGCTTAAAAGAGGGGAGTTTAGATGAGCGATAAGCGGCGCATGGTGAAGGCAGCCGGCATAGTCGGCAGTGCGACTATGCTTAGCCGCGTCCTCGGGTATGTGAGGGATGCGGTGATTGCGTGGTTTTTCGGCGCTGGCATGGCTGCGGACGCCTTTTTAGCGGCGCTTCCGGTCTCCAACCTTCTACGCCGTCTTCTTGGCGAGGGCGCGCTCACAAGCTCTTTTGTGCCGGTATTTACCGATTATATCGAAAAGAACTCGAAGGAGGAGGCCAGGGTCTTTGTTTCGAGGTTTACGACCTTCTTTTTCGTTGTCCTGGTAGTTGTTACCGCGCTTTGCATATGGTTTTCCGAGCCGCTTGTGCGCCTTATAACGCCCGGGTTTGCGGATAACCCGGAGAAGTTCGGTCTTACGGTTCGCCTTACGCAGATAATGTTCCCGTACATGGTGTTTGTCGGCCTTATGGCCGTGGCCATGGGAGTTCTCAATGCGCTAAGGCACTTCTTTGCGCCTGCGATATCGCCGGTGCTATTGAACATCTCCATGATAGGCTCTGTCCTGATAGTTGCGCCGTTTGTGGAGAGCCCGGCGCACGCGCTTGCCGCTTCGGTGCTCGTTGGCGGGCTGCTGCAGCTTCTTGTGCAGTTGCCGTACCTAAAGAAGTTCGGGATGCTGCCGGGGATAGCGTTTGCGTTTAGGGATCCCGGGGTATGGAAGGTTCTCAAGCTTCTCATATATTCTGCAATAGGATTGGGTATTTACCAGCTAAACGTAGTAATTATACTAAGATTTGCCTCAGGCCTTAGCGAGGGAAGCGTGTCGTATCTGTACTATGCAACACGCCTTATGGAGCTGCCCCTTGGCGTGTTTGGCGTATCCCTTGCAACCGCTGCCCTGCCGGCATTGTCTATGCACGCCTCGCGTAACGACGCCGCTGCGTTTTCCGGCGCGCTTTCCAATGCTGTAAAGCTGTCCAATTTTATCTGCCTTCCCGCAACGGCCGGGCTGATGGCGCTTGCGTATCCGATAACCGATATTTTGTTCGTAAGAGGCGAGTTTAGCCCGTATGACGCGAAGCAGACGGCCGTAGCGCTTCTGTTTTTTGCAGTTGGAATAGTGCCTGTTGCCATATCGAGGGTGCTTGTTTCCGTGTTTTATTCGTTAAAGGACACGAAGACGCCTGTGATACTGTCGTTTTTCGCCTTTATTTTCAACATTGCAATGTGTGTCGCCCTTGTAGGTCCCTTAAAGCACGGCGGACTTGCGTTTGCAGCATCGCTTTCCGCGTTCTTTAATACGGTTCTCTTGGCCCTTGTGCTGTATAAACGTCTTGGCGCCTTCTTTAACGTGGCGGATTGGAGGGATTTCGGTGTATCGATGCTTGCTTCCGTGGTTATGGGGGTGGCTGTGTACCGCTTTACGGCTATGTTCGACTGGCATGCGCTGTCGTTTTTCGGCAAGACCGCGCTGTTATCAGGCGCTATAGCGCTTGGAATAGGCATTTACGCGGCCATGTCGGCGTTATTTAAGGTGCGCGAGTTCGATTTTGTCTGTGGATTGCTAAAGGAAAAAGCCAAGGCGCTGCAAGGGAAAATCCGGCTGTAATTGAAAACGCATGAAAAACAGGCTAACAGCTTGATTTTTATAGATTAACTACTGCCCAAAAAATAAGCATTCTTGCAAAAACCTTGATAAAACGTTTTTAATATGGTTGTGTCATGGGTTGTTTTGAACAGCTTTTCCACAGCTTTTGGGGAGAACCTTTTAACCGTCCGAAATAGCTTTGTTTTTTTCTTTTTGCTTTGCTTCATTCCAAAGCGCTTCCATTTCGTCTAGAGAGGAGTTCGAGAGCGATTTATTTTTCTCTTCGAGCGATTTCTCTATGAAATGAAAGCGGTACATGAACCTTCCGATGGTTTTTCTAAGCGCTTCTTCCGGATTTACTTCGACAAACCTTGCAACATTGACGAGCGCGAAGAGAATATCTCCGAGTTCTTCCTCCACATTCTTCGTATCTTTGCGTTTTAGCGCGTCTTTGAACTCGTTTAATTCCTCTTCGAGCTTATCCATGACTTCTTCGGTGGATCTCCAATCGAAGCCTGTTTTCGCGGCTTTTTTACTTATTTTGTGCGCTCTAAGGAGTGAGGGAAGGGTTTCCGGCACATTCGAGAGGTATCCGCCGTGATTTTTTTTCTTTTCCTCGGCTTTTTTTATTTCATCCCATTTTAAAAGTACTTCTTTTGACGTTTCAGCGCTTGCATCTCCAAACACATGAGGGTGTCTGCGCGTCATCTTTGAAATATTTTCTTCGATAACGTCCTTTATTGTGAACTCATTTGCCTCGCTTGCAAGTTGTGACGCGAATACGACCTGAAATAACAGGTCTCCGAGTTCCTCTTTTAGCGCATCCTTTGAACCTGACTCTATTGCTGCCACCACTTCATGGGCTTCTTCGATTATAAAGGGGATGAGTGTGGATAAGTCCTGCTCCCTGTCCCAGGGGCAGCCGTCCGTGGCCCTAAGCCTTGCCATAAGTGATACGAGTTCTTTGAGTTTTAGCTCATCCATTTGTTTTTATTGGCTTTTTGCTTGGGCGGTCTTGAGCGGTTGCGATTTGTATATAAATGTTAAAGGAGTGTCTTTGTTACTCTTTTAGTAAGGCATCTTTCTTTTCAACGCTTTCATTTACCTTACCGGCCTTATCGTGAACCTTCTCCATTACGCCGGAATAGTTCGGAACGCCTGTTGTAGAGCCCGTAGGCTCGCCGGAGGGCTTTTCCTTTTTATCTCCGCATCCGGTAATAAAGATTGTTACGGCTGCCAATAGTATAAATGCGCAAAGTGTTTTCTTCATGACCCTATTATGGCATAAAGCGCCGGGGAAATCAAACTATTGCGGCGAGGCTTACTATGTGGTATGATTCCAAGCGGTACGGCGGATTATTTTATCTGCCGGTTTTTCTTTTATATCCCATGAAAAAAGACATTTTAAGGGAGCTTCCCTCTGTAGAGAAGGTGCTGTCATCGTTGTCGTCCTCTTATTCGGCGACGGTTGGCAGGGGTGTGCTTACGGCTGCTGTCCGGGAAGCACTTGAGCACCTTAGGGCAGGCGTTCTAAGCGGCCTTGTTACCGACGTTTCCGATGCTGTCATCGGCGCGCTTGTCAAGGAACGCGTCGAGAGGCTTTCTTCCGACACCTTAAGGCGCGTTATTAACGCGAGCGGCACGGTGCTGCACACGAACCTTGGCCGCGCAATCCTTGCAAAAGAGGCGGTCGAGGCGCTAACGATTGCAGCCTCGGGCCCGGTGGACGTCGAGTTCGACATCGGCAGGGCCTCTCGCGGAGAGCGTGACTCGCGTATCGAGGAGCTTTTAAAGGAGCTTACCGGAGCCGAGGCTGCCTGCGCGGTCAACAACAACGCAGCTGCAGTGCTTATAACGCTAAATACGCTTGCCATGGGCCGCGAGGTCGTTATATCCAGGGGCGAGCTGATAGAGATAGGCGGTTCGTTTCGGCTTCCGGAGGTAATTGAAAAAAGCGGGTGTATACTTAAAGAGGTCGGCACCACCAACAGGACGCACAAGAAGGACTTCGAAGAGGCAATAACCGGCTCTACCGCGCTTTTATTCAAGGCGCATAAGAGCAACTTCGATATCGTAGGTTTTTCCTCCGAGGTCGGGCTGGGTGAGCTTGTCGACATAGGCAAGAGGCGTAATATTGCCGTTGTAGAGGACCTTGGAAGCGGCTCTCTTGTCGACATATCGGCATACGGCCTTAAGAAGGAGCCTATAGTAAAGGAGAGGGTCTCTCTTGGCGCAGATATCGTAACCTTTAGCGGCGATAAGCTTCTCGGAGGCCCGCAGGCAGGGCTCATAGTGGGAAAGAAGAAGTTCGTTGACATGATAAGGAAGAATCCCTTGAAGCGCGCCTTGAGGCTTGATAAGCTTACTATCGCAGCGCTTGAGGCTACTCTTCGGCTCTATCTTTCGCCCGAGACGTTGAAGGAAAGGCTTCCGGCCTTTAAGTATCTTTCGAGAAGCATGGATGATATCGGGAAACTGGCCATCGAGGCAGCAGGCCTCATAAAGGTGAAGCTCGGGGCTTCGTACTCTATAACTGTCGAGGACTCGGAGAGCCAGGTCGGGAGCGGCTCTCTTCCAGGGCACACGATACCGACGAAGGTGGTTATAGTGACGCACCCGGAGAAGAATGCAGGCGCGGTGTCCGCGCTATTTTTGGGCGCTGCCACCCCGATAGTCGGCCGTATACATAAAGACAGGTTCATGCTTGATATGAGAACCGTTGACGCTGCAACCGACGTTTGCCCTTCGTAATTTTATTGGCCTGGTATTTTTGACGCTGATTAGTGACAGCGATTATTATCGAGGATTGGGATATGTGGAAATACGGAGACTCTCTGGCAAGAAAGGCCCTTATAGCGGTTTTCATACTGCTGCTGCCGATGGCCGTCGCCTTTCTCTATACTTATACAAGCACAAAACAAAAGCTTCTTAATACCACACTCGAAGAGCTCCTTGTAACTGCCGAGGGTTACGAGGCCCTGGTGTATTCTTTTATAGAGATGAGCAAGCGAAGGGCCGAGGACTTCGCAAGCGACGGCCTCATACGGCGTGAGTTAAAGCGCGGCGGCTCAGGGGCCGCACTTTCCGCGCACCTTGTTAAAAACAAAATAGTGCTCGATAAGACGCTCCTCTATATAAACGTGCTTGATTTGAAGGGCAGGGTCGTTGCCTCGACCGACAAGCGAAATGTCGGGAAAAATTATTTTGACGAAGACGTATTTAAGAAAGGTGTCGTTCGGACGGTATTTCTCGAAGACCATCACGGGGGCGAGGGGCAAGACATTGCCAATATAGAAGTTGCGACCCCTGTGCGAGATGTCGACACCGGCGCTGTAATAGGCGTGCTCGTAAACGATATAAAGTTCGATGAGCTCGATTCCCTTGTAAGCGGAGCTTTTCTTGCCCGGCACGGCGCCATAAGCTACGGCAAAGGGTCAAGGGAAACCCTTGAGATATATCTTGTTGACGACCATAAGCATTTTCTAACGAGCTCGCGGTTTCTGCCAGACGTCATATTAAAGGCTAAGGTCGATACTTTGCCTGTCAATGCCTGCGTTAACGAGTCGAAGGAGATGAAGGGGTACTACGACGATTACAGGGGTATGCGTGTCGGCGGCGTTTCCATGTGCCTGCCCGAGCTTAGCTGGACGCTCCTTACCGAAATCGACGAGCGCGAGGTACTTAGGCCGATTAACGAGATACTTAGAAGCGTTTTGATAGCCGCCTTTATTGCCGTTCTCCTGATGTTCCTTCTTTATTATTTATTCCTTAAGTATGTTATACGCCCGCTCGACAGTCTTGTTGTCGCTTCCGAGAAACTTGCAAAAGGCGATTACGATATCGCGCTTCCCGTGACCACGTCCGACGAAATCGGACGCCTTGTCGATGCCTTTAATTCCATGACAGTCGACATACGTGAGCGCACCGCGGAGATAAAGAAAAGCGAGGCAAGCCTGCTTAACGCGCAGCGCGTTGCGCACATGGGCAACTGGGACTGGAATATCGTTACAGGCGACCTTCACTGGTCCCCTGAGATATACCGTATATTTGGCATAGATCCCTACGAGTTCAAGGAGACCTACGACGCGTTTCTCGAGAGAGTGCACCCGGACGACAGGCAATATGTCATAGATTCCGTAAATGCCGCGCTTGCCAACGAAAAGCCGTACTCTATAGACCACAGACTTATAACCGTTACCGGTGAAGAGCGGATTGTTCATGAGGAAGCCGAGGTAACGTTTAATAATGGCAAGCCCGTCAAGATGACCGGCACTGTGCAGGACGTTACAGAAGCCAGAAGAAGCGAGTACGAGCTTAAAAAGCTCACTATGGTCATAGAGCAGAGCATCAACCTTGTGTTCATAACAGATTCGATTGGCAAAATTGAGTATGTGAACCCCACCTTCGAAAACATTTCCGGGTATTCGAGGGAGGAGTGTATCGGAAAGTATCCGACTATCGTTGCCTCCGGCGACACATCGGCCGAGGATTATAAGAAACTCTGGAATACCATATCTTCGGGTAAGACCTGGCGCGGCGTCTTTAAGAATAAGAAGAAGAACGGCGAGTACTTCTGGGTATCGAGCATCATCTCTCCGATAAGGGACGACAAGGGCGCTATAACGCATTACCTCGCCATACAGGAAGACGTGACCGACAGGATGCAGGCCGAGGAAAAGATGCGCTACCTTAGCTATCATGACGAGCTTACAGGCCTCTATAACAGGCAGCATTTCATACATATAGTGGATTCCTGGCTCGCGCTTGGCGACGGCGCCGAAGGCCCCGAAGGCGTCGGGGTTCTCATGATATTCGACCTTGACCAGTTCAAGTTCATCAATAACACCTACGGCCACGGCATGGGCGATTCCGTGCTCGTAAGGATAGCAAGGCTTGTTGAGAATAAGCTTACCTCGCAGGAGTTCCCGTTCGTTAAGGACGTATCGAGCGGCGTAATACTCTCGAGGCTCAGCGCCGACGAGTTCGCCGTCTTTTTGCCAGGGCTTGGCGAGGCGCAGGCCGTTGCTGCCGCCGAATATCTTAGAGGCTGCATAGAGCACTATAACCCTGTCGAGATATCCGGCAAACTCACTGCAAGCATCGGGTGCGCGCTTTATCCGAGCCACGGCGATTCCGCAAGAAAGCTCCTCTCCAAGGCCGATGCCGCGTGTTATAGAGCAAAGGAGCTTGGCAGGAACAGAGCGCGTCTGTATAAGGAAGAGGACGGAGTTCTCGAGCAGATGCGTGACAGGCTTACCCGTAAAGACATGATAATCGAGGCCGTTGACAATAACCGCTTCGAGCCCTGGTTCCAGCCCATAATGAATATCGAGACCGGCGAGGTATCGCACTACGAAGCGCTTGCGAGGCTTCGCGATGCTTCCGGCGGCATAGTCATGCCTGGCGAGTTCATAGACACGGCCGAGCGCTTTGGCCTTATAGCGCAGGTCAACAACATGGTCTTTGAGAAGTCCCTTGACACCATGCTTAAACTTAACAAGGCCGGGCGCAAGGTCACGTTCTCGGTAAATCTCTCTGGCCGCATGATAGGCGAGGAGGAGACGCTTATTTATTTGAAAGAAACGATAAAGAAGTCAGGAGTAGATCCTTCGTGCATAGTGTTTGAAATAACCGAGACGGCCATGGTGCAGGATATTAAGCTCGCCAAAGGCTTTATAGACGACCTTAGGAGCGTGGGTTGCCATTTTTCGCTCGATGATTTCGGCGTCGGCTTCACGTCATTTGCCTATCTCAGGGAGTTGAACGTGAGTTACATAAAGATAGACGGCTCGTTCGTAAGAAAACTCGACACCTCTCCCAAAGACCAGCTTCTTGTAAAATCCATTGCCGAAATCGCCAGAGGCATGAACGTAAAGACCATAGCCGAGTTCGTGGAGAACGAGGCTTCTCTTAACCTTTTGAAGGAGTTCAGTGTTGACTACGCCCAGGGCTATCATGTCGGGCGTCCGGCTCCGTTCAAGGACCTTGATTAGAGGCATTTCCGGGAAGGATGCGCATGATTTTTTTTTCAGGTAAATACAGGTTTGCCGCCACTGCGTTTCTTGCAGCAGCTCTTTTGGTGGTCGGTGTTCCTTCCTCTACGCGCGGCTCGGGCGCGACGGCTGCCGCTGCGCCTGCGGCAGCGCCAAAGCCTGCTGTGTCTTCCATAGGCGATGCCTACGACGGCGAGCTCTACGGCTACCGCGTAAGCTTCTGGTATTTCAAGAAGGCAGCCGAGGCCTCTGTAGGCATATCTTCCGTTGGAAATGGCCGTTACAAGGCCGTTCTTTCGGCGCATACAACTGGTGTGCTTTCCTGGGTTCCGGGGCTTAGGCACAGAGAGGACACTTTTACAGCGCTTTTAGAGGAAACCGACGGAGGCAGGCGTTTCAGGACGCTTGAGTACGAAGAGGTTACCAAACTCGGCTCAAAGCTCACGAAAAAGACCTTTGTATTCGATTATGCTAAGCGAAGCGTCCAGGTAGACCAGTGGAAGAACGGCGAGCACAGAAGGTCGTTTGTGCTGACGTTTAAGGAAGGCGAATCCTTCGACGATCCGCTTTGCGCTTTCTATAATTTCCGCTACGGCGTCTACGGCCCCATAAAGGCCGGCTCCGAGTACAGGATAAAGACCATTCCAAGGAAGAAGGACGGCGAGGACATAGAGCTTTTGCTAAGCCTTATTTCGTCCAAGGATTACGATGCGCGTTATTTAAAGGCTAACGGAGAAGGGTACTACGCCTACGTGAAGCTCGATAAGGAGTTTCTCGATTCTTCTTCCGGCAATATAGAGATACTCTTTGATCCTGCCATGGCCCCCAAGGCCACCGTGGCCAAGGACATAATGCTCTTTGGCGACGTAAAGGGCGCGCTTACCGGCGCTACCAGGCCCAAGAAGGCCGTTTCGGGAAAACCTTCCGAGTAAAGTTATTTTTTTTCTACATTGTTGCGGCGCCATGTTGCGCCGCTGCCGGCTGGGTGCCGCCGGCAGCGGCATTTTTTTATGGAGTGGAGCCGGATACTCCGGCTTTGTAGTCCACGGGGCGCTTTCGAAGAATGTGCTTTACACACACATAAATAAATGATATAATATAAGCAATCGAAAATTGAATATGACGGCTGTTTTCAGTCGGTAGCTAAAAAATAAGTTTGCTTGCGAAATAAAACATTTTAACGTCGAAAAATCCTTAAATACAGTGATTTTAGCGGTTTCTATTGAATGCACAGCCGCGTATTGGTTTTATGCTCAAGCAGGGTAACGTTTTGCAGGACATTTGTTTATCTTCATGATGATTTTTGTAATGTGCATGATACGCACTACAATCGGCATCTGTGGAGGTTTTTCTTGGACACCAAGCAAGGCATAGACTCTTACGCTCCTTGCCCCGTACTTCGGGTTTGGGCAGGTAGTCTTTACCGAGCTGCATAAAGACGTTATGCAGACGGTTATCGTGTTCTACTTTGGCGGCAGGACGATTGAAAAGGTCGGCGGAAGTGTATGGGGGAGGTAATATTACCTCCCCATCTTCCTCGCAATAACGAACTTCAAGTAATGCGTCTCGGGCATGGATAATAGCACCGGGTGGTCCTTTGATTGTGTCCGCATCTCGAGTATGTCGAGCAGCGAGTCCGCGTCAGAGGCAGCGTCGTTTAATACGTCCAGGAACGCGCCAAGCGTTACGTTATGCGAGCACGAGGCAGTGATTAGAAAGCCGCCGTCCTCCAGAAGTTTCAAGCCGTACAGGTTTATGTCCTTGTAGCCGCGTAATGCGCCTTCGCGCCTATCTTTGGTCTTTAAAAACGACGGCGGGTCGAGTATTACTGCGCCGTATTTTTCTCCTGCAGCCGCTTTTTCGCGTAGCAGGTCGAAGGAGTCGGCGCGAAGGCAGTTAATAGCGCTGTCCATCTTGTTTAGCGCGACGTTTCTTTTTAGCCCCTCGAATGCCTTTTTCGAATCCTCCACTGCGTCAACTGACGTAGCGTTGTAGTTAACGGCGTATATTGCGAACGAACCTGTGTTGGTGAATGCGTCGAGCACGCGCTTATTCTTAACATACGGCTCGATGACGCGCCTGTTTTCAGCCTGGTCAAGGTAGAACCCTGTTTTTTGCCCTTCTAGCGGGTCGACCTCGAAGGACACGCCATCGGTCTCCAATATAAGAGGAGAGGGCAGTGTGCCGTAAACGACTTCCTTTACGGTCTTTAGCCCTTCTTTTTCGCGCACAGATGAATCGCTTTTTTCTATTATCGCAGCAGGCGAGAATATGTCCTTTAGTATTTTGACGATTGCGCTTCTACGCACGTCCATGCCAAGCGAAAGTAGCTGTATTACGACGACGTCTTTGTATTTGTCGACAATGAGCCCCGGGAGCAGGTCTCCTTCGCTAAATACCACTCTGTACGTGCCTTTTAGAACATCGTAGCCGAGGTCTGCTCTGCGTTTTATTGAAGCCTCGATTCTTGTTTTCAGGAATTTTTCTCCCGTGTCTTCGGGTCTGAATGTCAGGACTCGTCCGGCTATCTTGGATTTCCTATTTACGTAGCCCCTGGCTATGAACTTTCCCCGCGAGTCCACGAAGTCAGCGTCTGCTCCGTCGGTAAGGGCGCCGCCCGTGATTCCTGCGATTTCGTTATCATAGACCCAGAGATGCCCTGCCTTAAGCCTTTTTGCGCACCTGTCGGTTATTTTTATTTTCGCGTTCATTGTTTGTAGGATTCTATCATACGTTGTCATTATATTGCGAAAATATTTTGCTTCGCCGGAAGGCTTGGGAGTAGTATAATTGCCGTGGTAAGTGCGGTGGTATGCCGAGATAATGAAAATGCGTGGAATGCGGCATGTTGCAAAGGAGGGGGTTGTGAAGAACGCGAAAAAGTCCTTTGGTCTTGAGTGTATTGTTTTGGCGCTGCTGTGCATGGTGTTGCCGTCCTGCGCGGATAAGCCTGTGTCGATGGTTTATCCCGGCAAGCTTGTTGCCTCGGATGGCTCGGCAAACGATTGGTTCGGTCTGTCGGTTTCTGCGTCGGCCGACGGCTCTACTATTGTTGTCGGCGCGCTTTTCGACGACGTTGACGTGAATACCGATCAGGGCTCGGCTTATGTGTATAGATGGAATGGAAGCTCGTGGTCGGAAACAAGACTTGTTGCCTCGGATGGCCGTGGAGGCGATCAGTTTGGTAATTCGGTTTCTGTATCTTCCGATGGTTCTACGGTTGTTGTTGGTGCGCATGAAGATGACATTAATGGCCGTGACTCCGGCGCCGTGTATGTATATAAATGGAACGAAAGTTCATGGAATGAGACCAAGCTTATGGCATCGGACGGCGCTGCGGTGGATTATTTTGGCTGGTCGGTTGCGGTATCTTCTGATGGTGCTATGGTGGTTGTCGGTGCGTATAAGGGTGATGTTGGCGTTAATGTGAATCAGGGCTCGGCGTATGTGTATAAATGGAATGGAAGTTCGTGGAATGAGACTAAACTTGTTGCGTCTGATGGCGATGAAGGCGACTGGTTTGGTGTATCGGTCTATGCGTCAGCCGACGGCTCTACTATTGTTGTCGGTGCGCCATCGGACGACGTTGACGCGAATACCGAGCAGGGCTCGGCGTATGTGTATAAATGGAATGGAAGTTCGTGGAATGAGACCAAACTTACGGCATCGGACGGCGCAGCGTATGACTCGTTTGGTGGTTCGGTCTCGGTATTGTCCGACGGCACTATGGTTGTTGTAGGCGCACCAATGAGCGACGATAATGGCAATTCGGGGTTAGCGTATGTATATAGGTGGACAGGAAACTCTTGGCAGGAAACAAAGATTGCTTCACCTGGTGGGGAGGAATACGACAGATTCGGTATGTCGGTCTCTATATCGCAAGACGGCTCTATAGTTGTTATTGGTGCGCCTTATTTTGTCAAGGGAGAGAATAAAAATCAAGGCTCGGCGTATGTGTATAAATGGAACGGAGAGTCATGGTCAGAGGTCAAGCTTACACCACTTGATGGCGCTATGAGAAGTAGTTTAGGTATATCGGTTTCTGCATCATCCGACGGCTCTATTATTGTTGTCGGCGCGTTTTTAGATGATGTTGGCACGAATACCGATCAGGGCTCTGCTTATGTGTATAAATGGAACGGCTCGGCGTATGTGGTAGGGTTTTAAGCCGCGTTGCGTTGCAAGGGAAGTCTGCCTGGAAAATCCCGTGTAGGTGAAAAACTTTTTCATCTCCGGCTGCGACCTGATAAGGCCGCAGCTGTTTGTTTTTTAGGGCAAGGGAATGGCAGAACACCATGTTGCAAAAAAGAGAATGGGAGTCCTTTGTGTGGTTTTTATGATACAGTGCAATATGAGAATTATTTTATAACTGCTTGATTTTTAAAAGAATTGCTATGTGGCACGAAGTTTGCTATAATATAGATACTATGTATCAGCATACCATTGCAAACAGTATAGAATTCACAGGCGTAGGGGTTCATACAGGCGCTTTGTCGCACGTGAGAGTGCTACCGTCCGATACCGAAGGCATAGTCTTTAAGCGCGTAGACCTGCCGGAAAGCCCGTTTATAAAGGCCGACTATACGAACATTTTGAAGACCGATTACGCAACCACAATAGGTATCGGCAACGCTACTATTTCGACTATCGAGCACATGCTCGCGGCGTTCTACGCAACCGGCGTCGATAATGCCATTGTCGAGGTGAACGCGCCAGAGGTTCCGGTGCTAGATGGCAGCTCGGCCGACATAGTGAAGGCAATCGAGAGAGTAGGGCTAAGAAGGCTCAACGCAAAGCGCCGCTTCATACGCATCAAAAAGGCCATACGCATAGACGACGGTGACCGTTTTGTGTGCATACTGCCGTTTAGAAAGAGAGAGGCGGATGAGCTTCTCACAATCGAGTACACCATGGACTTTAACCACAGAAGCCTGGACCGCCAGACATGTTATTTAAACCTTACTAAAGAGAGTTTCAAGGCCGAGGTTATGGAAGCGAGAACCTTCGGTTTTCTTAAGGACGTTGAAATGCTTCGTAAACACGGTCTTGCCCGTGGCGGCACGCTCGACAATGCCGTTGTAATAGACGAGAACCTCATAATGAACGATGGCGGGCTTCGCTACCCGGACGAGTTTGTCCGCCACAAGGTGCTTGACCTCGTAGGCGATATTTCGCTTGCCGGGTATCCGCTTATAGGCAGGGTAAAGGCCTATAAGTCCGGCCACGGACTTAATGCAAAGCTCGCTACAGCAATAGCCGCTACACCGGCAAACTGGGAGTACGTGGAGCTAAGGGACGACAATTCCATAATACACCCGCCGCCTGCTGCCGTAGTAAATGCCTGATTCCCATTTATTAGGCCTTGTCCGCCAAGGCGGACGTTTTTTGTCAGAGATTGGCATTCCTTCGTATATCGTCGGGATTTACAAGGGAAAACAAGGACAATTAGCTTGACACCCGCGGCTGATTTCCTGTAATATTATAATGATTAGCACCATGTGTCTGCGCCTAGCCTTTAACTTACCTTATATCTTATATAAAAAGAGGTGTCCGAAATATGTCCGATAGAATAGGCGAATTGCTGGTAAGAGAGAAAATAATTACCACGGAACAACTTGCAAAGGGCATAGATGAGCAAAAGAAAAGCGGAGGGCGCCTCGGCTATAATCTTACGAAGCTCGGGTACCTTAAGGAAGCGGACCTGACGAATTTCCTTAGTAAGCAGTACGGAATCCCGTCCATAGACCTTGCAACAACCGAGCTTGACCAGGAAATAGTAAGGCTCATACCGCAGGACGTCTGTAAAAAATACCAGATACTTCCCGTAAGCCGCACCGGCGCCACCCTTGTAGTGGCCATGGCGGATCCTTCGAACATATTCGTCATCGAGGACGTAAAGTTTTTGACAGGCTACAATGTCGAGAGCGTTGTTGCCTCCGAGACCGCCATCCTCGACGCCATAGAGTCAGCCTATGCTGCCCCTGCCATGGAAGAAATCGGCATGGACGACGTGCTAAACGAGTTCGACGGCGACATAGACGTTGTCCAGGACGAGGACAACGTGGACGTCAAGGCCCTTGCAAAGGAAGTCGACGACGCCCCCGTTGTTAAGCTCGTTAACTTCATTCTCACCGACGCAATCAAAAAGAGGGCGAGCGACATACACATCGAGCCGTATGAAAAGGCCTTCAGAGTAAGGCTTAGGATAGACGGCGTTCTCTCGGAGATAATGAGACCGCCGATGAAGCTTCGAAACGCCATAGTGTCGAGAATAAAAATCCTTAGCCAGCTTGACATAGCAGAGAGAAGGCTTCCGCAGGACGGAAGAATCAAGCTTAAACTCGGAAAAAATAAGGAGATGGACTACCGCGTCTCTGTTTTGCCGACACTCTTTGGCGAAAAGGTCTGTCTTAGGCTTCTCGATAAGAGCAACCTTCAACTCGACATGACCAAGCTCGGGTTCGAGCAAAAGGCTCTTGACGACTTTAAGCACGCCATACATAAGCCCTGGGGCATCGTGCTCGTTACCGGCCCGACCGGAAGCGGAAAGACGACGACGCTTTACTCGGCTCTTTCCGAGCTTAACCAGGTCACCGAGAACATCTCCACCGCCGAAGACCCGGTCGAGTTCAACCTCATGGGCATAAATCAGTGCCAGATGCACGACGACATAGGGCTTAACTTCGCAGCCGCCCTTAGGAGCTTTCTTAGGCAGGACCCCGATATCATCATGGTCGGCGAGATAAGGGACTACGAAACAGCGGAAATCGCCATCAAGGCCGCTCTCACAGGGCACCTGGTGCTCTCAACACTTCACACAAACGACGCTCCGTCGACTGTCAACAGGCTTCTAAACATGGGTATCGAGCCGTTCCTCGTTTCTTCGGCCTGTAACCTGATACTCGCGCAGAGGCTCGCGCGTAAGATATGCGTTGCGTGCAAAGAGCCTGTCGATGTTCCAAAGAACACGCTTCTCGAGATAGGGTTTACTCCGGACCAGGTCGCAAAGGGCATACAGTGTTACAAGGGCAAGGGATGCGCCGAGTGCGGAGGCTCGGGCAACAAGGGCAGGATCGCGCTCTACGAGGTCATGCCGTTTACCGACAATTTAAAAGAGCTCGTTTTGAACGGAGGCTCTACCGCTGAGATCAAGAGGCAGATGATAAAGGACGGCATTAAGTCTCTAAGGATGAGCGGTCTTGGCAAGGTGGCAGAGGGTGTTGCCAATATGGAAGAGGTAATAAGGGTTACGATGGCCGATTAAGGCTTGCTGTCTGGAAGGTAAATAACACAAAGGAAGGTAAGATAAATGGATCAGGGCATGGGAATACCGCCGGCAGCAGGAGCTCCGGCTCCGCCACCGCAGAAGCTGGACATACAGATGCTTCTCAGGCTGCTTATAGAAAAAGGCGGCTCCGACCTGCATATAACCACCGGTTCTTCGCCAAGGATGAGGGTAAACGGGCATTTGAACCCGATGCTAAACACCCCACCGTTATCCCCGATAGAGACCAAGCAGATTTGCTATTCGATACTTTCGGATAACCAGAAGCACCAGTTCGAAGAGGAAAACGAACTCGACTTTTCGTTTGGCATAAAGGGGCTCTCGAGGTTCAGGGGTAACGTCTTTATGCAGCGCGGCGCTGTTGCCGGAGTTTTCAGGGCCATTCCGTTCACCATAAAGACCGTTAAGGAACTTAATCTGCCTCCTGTTGTCGAGGAGCTTGCCAGAAAGCCCAGGGGGCTCGTGCTTGTTACAGGCCCGACCGGAAGCGGAAAGTCCACGACCCTTGCGGCCATGATAAACATGGTCAACGAGGAGAGGCCAGACCACATCGTCACCATCGAAGATCCTATAGAGTTCATACACCAGTCCAAGAAGTCTCTTATCAATCAGAGAGAGGTCGGCGCCGACACTCACAGCTTTAAGAAGGCCATAAAGTCGGTTCTAAGGCAGGACCCTGACGTCGTGCTTCTTGGAGAGCTCAGGGACATGGAAACGATAGAAACGGCGCTGACAATAGCAGAGACCGGACACCTTTGTTTCGGCACGCTGCACACGAATTCCTGCGCGCAGACCATAAACAGGGTTGTCGACGTTTTTCCGTCGCACCAGCAGCCGCAGATAAGGGCGCAGCTTTCTTTCGTGCTCGAGGGTGTTATGTCGCAAATCCTTATCCCCAAGGCCGACGGCAAGGGCCGCGTGATGGGACTGGAAATCATGGTGCCTAATCCGGCAATAAGGAACCTTATCCGCGAAGACAAGGTACATCAGATATATTCCCAGATGCAGGTCGGGCAGTCTAAGTTCGGCATGCAGACGCTCAATCAGTCGCTGGTGAATCATTTCATGAAGAGATCCATAACGCTCGACGACGCGTTTGGCAGGAGTTCGGACCCCGACGAGTTAAGAACCATGCTGATGAACGCCGGATTGATAAAGGCCGGCATGCCTGGTTCTGCCCCTCCCAAAAGGCCGTAAAAGCACTATACGTATATTTGATTTGAAAGGGCTGATATGCCGACATATCAGCCCTTTCAA